>ERZ1370068.3253-contig-237_pt1 | contig 23909 bp, 28 predicted proteins | sample MGYA00561227_ERZ1370068 | MGnify/ENA primary metagenome ERZ1370068 (study PRJEB38410, sample SAMEA6850437) | metagenome | study: Metagenomic assessment of the ecological functions of the soil: analysis of the soil microbiota associated with the...
GGGCGCGGGAGACGGAATGCGCTTCTCGGACAGACAGGGTTCAGGCGTCAGTGTCCCTGCCGAGACGATCGAACATGTGCAGATCCGGCAGGGTTCGTCTCCGGATGGTGGCCTTGCTCGCGACCGCGGGGTGTCTTCATCGGGTCGGTGCCCGCGGCACCTTCGGTCGATGCGAATCGAACCACTTGCACGACTGCCGAGTTCGTTCAGATCGATGCTCGGGCCGCCTGGTCTGACCGAGATCGCGAATTTCCGCCAGACGCAGCCGTTCGACGTGATTCCGTTGCTGCAGCGGACGGAGGCACGCACACCGGTGACCTACGCTCGGGACTCGTTTCGTATTACCTGGCCAGCCTTCGGCACTCGTTCACCGGGGTCGGCTCGACGATCTCCCACGGTTTACCAACCGCTACATCACGATCGTCTGGCAACGACCTGATTGAATCCGGCGGTGCCATGCCCTGCCGGAACCGGTCAGCCGGAGGCGGGAACACCATGCAATCCGAGGCTTTCCGCAAGGTACTCGCCGGAACCTTCGTCGTCGTGCCGGCCTACAACGAAGGGCGCGTGATCCGCGATGTGATCACAGGACTTTCGTCGGCCTTCCCAGACATCGTCGTCGTGAACGACGGATCGTCAGATGACACCGCCGCGGTCCTGAGGGCCTGCCGGTGATCGTCGTCAAGCATCAGATCAATCTCGGACAGGGCGCGTCGCTGCAGACCGAAATCACCTTCGCGCTCGAACGCGGGCGGCCTACATCGTCACCTTCGACGCCGACAGCCAGCACATCAGAGCGGAAGATGCGTTGAGCGCATTGCGGATGCTCGGCGATGGGCAATGCGACGTCGTGTGCGGATCGCGCTTCCTCGGAACCGCGAGCAACGTTCGCGCGCATGCGAAAGGTCATCCTCAAGACCGTCGTCGGACTGGCGAACCTGACAGCCGGGACCAAGATGACCGACGCGCACAACGGCCTGCGCGCGCTCAGTCGCAAAGGCCGCATCGTGTCTGAACAACATCTCTCAAGCAGGCATGGCGCACGCCTCTGAGATCATGAGCCAGCTGAGGCTTCACAAGATGAACATCCGCGAGTGCCCGTGCAAGATTCACTACACGGAATACTCGCTCGCGAAAGGCCAGTCGTCACTCAACTCGATCAATATCCTGTTCGACCTCGTGATCGGAAGAGTTTCAAATGACGTTTCAAGTATTTCTGGTTGCCGTCCTCATCGGCTTCATCTTCTACCTGCTCCTGCCGCGCGTCGGGCTATCTGCGCAAAGGGCGTCATCCTCGCCTTCGTGATGGTGATGCTGGTGTTTGCGATCCAGCCTGACTGGTCGAGCAGCGTGGCGAAAGCGGTCGGCATTTCTCGTGGTGCCGATCTGCTGTTCTATGTCTCGCACCTCACGCTGTTCTTCATCGCCTTCGTCTACTTCGTGAAATTCAAGGAGATGGAGGTGCGCTTCACGAAGTTGGTCCGGCAACTTGCGTTGGAGAGTGTAGATGCCCGGAGGAAGCCGAGCATTGAGAGGCCGCTCGGCTCATCGGATCAGGGGGCGAGGAGGGGGCTGGAACGACCCGGTGGGCGCACCGCGTGTCTCAATGGACTGATCGCGGGCGTGCCGAGGCTCGTCATCAGGGCTGCGGCGCGATGCCGAACCACGACAGGAGGGTCGGCGCGATGTCGGTGACCTGGAATCTCCGGACGCACGAGCTCGAGCGTGCGGACCTGCGAATACGCCGAGCAGGAAGCCCGGCTCGTCGTGCTGCGCCGTCGACTGGTCGTTGGTCTTGTGCTCGTGGACGTGACGCTCGAACGGCGCCTCGGAAGCTCAGGACGCACGGTGTGGCGGATCGGCGGCAGCGCCTCACCCTTGTTGCCGGCGCGGCATGAGGAGCTCGAGGAAGACCTGAGGCCCGCGGCGCTCGACCTCGAACAGCGAGCTTGCCCGGAGTGGACGTACAGGCCGCGGACGCGTCCGCGGCGCGCGCGGCGGTCGCCTCGTCGGGAAGGCGTGAGCGAGACGTCGGGGTTCATCTGCGTGAGCACCTGCGCGCCCGGAAAGCCGAGCGCCGCGAACAGCTCGTCTTCGCGCACGAGGCGCACGACCGGGTTGTGGATCTCGTGCACCGGGTCGTGCGGCTTCTGGCCGAGCGCAGTGCCGATGACGAGGATCGCGTCGTCGTCGCGACGAGCTCGAGCAGCTCGTCGAGCAGATGATCGGTCAGATCAGGCTGCGCTCGATCCAGTCCGCGAACGCGCTGCTCGTAGGCCTTGCGCTCGCGTCACCGTATCGAAGAAGCGCTGATCCGGCGTGAGCGCTCGGCTCGTCGCGGAAACGGCCCGGCTCGACAACGCGCGCCAGTAGCGGTGCTGCATGTAGGCGACGTTGTTCAGGTGCAGCGTCGCGAACGCAGGCTTATGGCGGGCATAAAGGTGCTTGAAAGCGTCGGTCAGGATGTACGACTGGATCATGCGCGCTCGGGCACGTGCGCGTCGCCGCTGAAAGCAGCTCGCGCGGCATCTGCAGCAGCGTGCGCAGCACGGTGCCTGGCCGCACGCCGCTCTTGCATCGATCCGAACAGCAGCCGCATGCAGCCTCGTACGTGCGTGGCCGGCAAAGCTTCTCGCTGTGAGTTGCGCGACGGTGAAGACCGAGAACTCCTGCACCGGTCGCGCCTCGTCCGGGAAGCACGATCGGGATCGTCGGCCAGCGACTCGGGGACGCGTAGTAGCGCGCCGCAGCCGGCGTTGCGCGGCGGGAACGACAGCAGGCTGCCGAACACGCCGGTCGGAACGCCCGCCTTGTCGAGCACGTCCCAGACGCAGCGGCCCTGGATTGGCGTCGTGTCCTGGCCGAACGCGATAGTCATGCCGTGCTCGCGCGGCTTCATGCCCGTGTAGACCGATGGCCAGATGATCAGGTGGTGATCGTTCGCCAGGCGCGATACGCCTGGGATCGAAGTCCGGAATCGATGTCCGCGAGGCACTACGCCCCTCGGCGAGCAGGCGGCTGAAAGACCGGCAGCTTTCCTGCCGCTGCCAGCTTGTCTATCCAGTAGAGATCGGCTTCGTTGAGCTCGAGGAAGAGCACCGAAGGATGGGCCGGGGATGTGTGGTCATCGTGCGTGCCGTACAGGTTGCAAGTGGTGCTGGGCTCGAACACGAGCGAGAGCGCTCGAAGCGCGGCGTCGCCCTGGACCGTGAATCTATTATCGAGAGGACGGAGAAGGCTGGGCGGCTTCCGAAGCGTTCGGCCCCGGTAGGGTGTGGATCATGAATGCGGCCGAACCTGGGTCCTCCGTAGCACAGTCGTCGCCTGCCTGGTGATCGGCATCGTCACGATCGCGACCTGGTGGCCTCGAGCGCGACAGGCCCATCGACTTGCGCTGGGACGGTGGCGCCTGTGTACATCTTGGGCACCTCGCGCATACCGGCCAAGGAGTGGTATCGCCTGCTGAGCAGGCGGGAATACCAGGAAACAGCCTGCATGCGCCGTTTGTCCCGGTGCTCGTGGCGACATACCAGATGGTCTGCAGACCTCCGACCCCGTGGTGGTCGGCCATGCCTTGCGGCTGACGGCGGCGCTGTGTTCAGTGGCGTACGCCATTGCGATCTTCGTCCTGCTCAGCGCCTGTATCCCCCGCGGCTACGCCTTGGCGGCAGCGATCATTGCGGTTCTTAGCCCCAGTACGCGTACTTTTCCGACGCGCTGTATGCCGAGACAGCATTCTTCGGCCTGTTCACAGTCTGTTTTTCATCCTCCCAGCGATACCGGGCCCACAAGGTGTGTTTCTCCTGGCCGGGTTATGCGCAGTTCTTGCCACGAGGCCCGCACGGCGGGAATCGCCTTGCTGGCGGCCTGGGTGGCGGAAGCCTGCTTCGGCGGGATTACCGGCGCTGCCCTCGCGTTCGTCATTCAATCGTGCCGATCGTGAGCTGGATGGGCTGGATCAAGGCAGTGGAGTCGTCGCCCGAGTATCAGCAGCCTGCGTATGCGTACCAGAGGGCGCCGTACGTGTATTTCAACGTGAGCTACGTCAGAACGCTTGATGGTGCTCGCGAATGCGGCGTGGACTTACCCGAGCTCGGCCCGTTGACGACTTCGCTAACTCCTCGACCGGGTCAAGTCGAACGTGAAGCGCTGCCCGCCGAACTCGGCCAGGCGGTCAGCGGCTGGACGACGCCGAAACCCAAGGTCGCGCTGCCCCTGGCGTTCTGGTCCTGATCGGCATGGTTCTGCAGGCCAGGCGCAAACAGTACCTGATGCTTTGATGGCGCACTGCGTCGGTCTGTCTTGCGGCGGCTTGCCTGACGCCGTACCAAAGACCAGTTCGTCGACTATTTGATGCCGCTTTATCCGTTCTTCGCGCTTTGCGCTCTTTCAGCTGCTCGCGAGGTTCGCGAGAGCCAGGATTTGCGGCGAGGCTCGTTCCCGGTTTTACTCGGTCGATCCACTGTGGATCGTCGTCGGCTTGATCGAATTTGCCAGGTTCGACGATCTTCGCCACCTCTGGCTCAAGAACCATCACGACGTCGCCACGAGCAGCGTGGGCAGCTCGTCGAATACAAGCTGTTCTACTACGCGCGCCACTCGGAACGGCCTTCGACCAGGCGCTGGACTGGCTGCAGCGTCGGGCGGAGCCTGGCGATGTCATCGCCGCGACCGATCCGCAGTGGGTGTATCTGAGACGGGAGGAAGGCGGTGCTTCCGCCTTTCGAGCCAGATGGCAAAACGGCGCAGCAGCTGATCGACACCGTGCCGGTGAAATACCTGATCGTCGAAACCCGGCCCGAAGGCGGCTCGGACTAGGGGCCTACTACCGATTCACTTCCGCCCTGTTGCGCGAGAACCCTTCTGCGTGGGATCGTGTCTGGAGCAGTCCGGAGGGCGGTATTGGACTCTACCAGCGATCCGGTCACGGTGATTCACACCAGGCAGGAGCATGCCGTTCGATATGCGCTCCTTCGGGTATCGTCAACAGCCGTGATGGCCAGCCACACTCCGGCCGCACGCTTCGAAGGAAGGAAGCAATGAAGTTATCAGATCAAGGGTCGTTCCACGGCACGGTCTCTGTCGCCAGGTGGCGGCGCTCCTCGCCACTGCTCCGATGCTCGTCGTCGGCGCTGCGTATGCCGCGCCCACGCCGGACCGCTTGCAAGCTCGTCACTGTCGCCGAGATGCAGCAGATCATGGGGCCGTTGAAGCGGCGCGCCGACGAGCACCGATCCCAAGTCGGGCGAGATCACGCTGCATTACACGCCCTCCAAGGGGCCGAGCTTCGTCCAGGTCACGTTGCATGACGGCGACCTTGCCGCATGGAAGAAGCGCAATGGCGGAAAGAATCCAGTGGCGGTGCCCGAATTCGGAGCCGACGCTTTCATCAACCCGGACTTCCGAACTGGGCGGATCTGTATGCGAAGAAGGATGGCGATCCTGCGGGTGACGATGCCCAAAGGCGCGCAGTCGATCGAAGCCGTCAAGGCGATCGCAGGAAAACGCGCGCCCCTCTGACGCCGCCCGCGGCGTAGCGCCTGCAGCGGCACCGTGTCGTCGACTCGTGGCCCTCCGGGATCGTCTCGCTCGACGTCGTCTTGCCTGGACTCGTCCAGCGAGCCTGATTCTTCGACCGATGTTGGTGGGCGGAGGATTCGGCGGGGTATCGTGTCGATGAGCAATCGAGCTCAAGTTCGGGATCGCCGCGACCTCGGTTCCGGCATCGACCGCGCCATGATCGGACGCACGGCGCGCGGTCGATCGGCATCGAGTCCCGCTACTGGGACACGCCCGACTCTGCGCCTCGCCGGGGCGGACCTGTCGCTGCGCTTGCGCAAGTCGCGGGGGCGCTGGGAGCAGACGGTGACGGCGGCAGGCTCGAGCGCCCGGCGGAGCGTCTCGAGGGGAAACAGTGCCACTGCCCGGCTGCCGCGATTGCGGACGTCGGGCCGCAGCCGGGCTATTTGTGGTTGCATGCCGGCACCCGCGCCGGCGATCTTCTCTGGGCCGCGCTCTCGACGGAAGCCAGAACGCCGCAGCGCTCGAGAGCTGGTCCACACGACGCGTGCGCCGGCGGCGATTCCTGGTCGTCGCGCATTGCGCGGCTCCGAGATCGAAGTGGCGTTCGACCGAAGGGGCGGGGTCGAGGCGGGCGGGGGCGATTGCTGCCGGTGTGCGAGGGTCGAGAAGCCGAGCTCAAGCACGGCGATGCCGAGCGCTCCTGAGTTCAGCGCGCGCCAGAGCATCGATGCCCACGCGCTGTGTGGCGCAGCGCGCGTCAGGCGGCGCGCGGCAGCCTGCTCGCGCGCGGCTCGAGCGACTCCCCGCCGGCCGTCAAGTCGCGGCGCCCTCGGTTTCGCGCCGACGCCGCAGGCAGCGAAGATATTTCCGCGCCGCCTTCCTGAGCTGCACTCGACCAGGTGCTGGCCGAAAGCGCCAGCAACATCGCGTCGGGTTGCCTCGACGATGAGGTCGTGCATCAGCTGCGAGTCGGCTTGCGTCGAATGAGGACGGCCTGGCAGCGAGACGCCTGATTGGCGCGGCGACCTTGCGGCGAGGCGGCTGGCTGCAGCCCGCGGCGGGGTGTCTTTCGCGAGCTGGGCGTACGACCGCGATCGCCGCACGGTCGCAGACGGCGTTGCGTGACCGCTCACTCGAAGGCGGGGTCGCCCGATCCCGGACTTGCGGTAGCACCTCGCGGCGCGCAGCCTGTCGATGTGGTCGAGCTCGTTCGGAGGCAAGGACTTCCGGCACGCCTTTGCTCCGAAGCATGCTCGACTTCGCCCTCGATCAGCCGAGCGCATCCGGAGGACGACGACGAAGTTCGCCCGCCGCCCGACGCTTCCGCCGGATCTCCGCGGGCCACGGAAGTCGCACGCCGTCTCGACGAAGCTGCACCGCCGACTGGCGCGCGACGCGACAGCGCTTCGCCGAGCTGCACGAGCGTCGAAAGCGCACTGGCGTTCGCAAACGGCTCAAGCGCTTGCGCCAACCCGACGAGCTGGTGGCGCCCTTGTTCGGGAAGCGCGCGGTCGCGCTTCCCTGGCGGCGCGCTTCGCGCCGGCGCAGGACGAGCTGGGCCGCTACGTCGATCTCGCCGTCGCGAGCCGGCTGGCGCGCGAGGTCGCCGAGGCCGGCGACGGGCGGGCCTGGTTCAGCGTGGGGCTGGCTGCGGGCGAGGGGAGGCCGGCGCGGTCGGGCAGTGCAGCGTGGCGCTGCGCGAAGTCGCCGAAGCACGCGCGTGTTGGGAGCGGTGACGGGAGCGGCGGCGGATCAGCGCAGTCGCACGAAGCTGAGCCGGTCGATCGGCGCTTCGTTCCCGCCTTGCCGGCACTGCTCGTCGACGATCCGCAACAGGCCCTCGCCTTCCATGGCCTTCAGGTCGCGCGCGACGCTGTCGTAGACATACGGGTTCTGCCGAAATAGCGAAGTGCCGGCGGGCTCGACTTCGGTGGGGACACCAACGTCGGCGGCCAGGTAGATGGATCGTCGAAAGTGTTCTCATGCGGACACGTGTGGAGAGTCACGTCGTGGTCGATGGGAGGACCATCCCTGCTGAGCGAACGGCCGCCCGGACAGCCCCATCGTCCGGCGATGCCGGAAACGCGAGGTCAGCATGCGCCGGCACGGCCCCGGTTGCCGCTTTTTAGCTCATGCGGGACGGAGCCGCAGGTGCGTGTCGATGCGAGCCGGAACGGTGACCCGCTTATCCACGAGGCTTTTGCACAAAGCCGGTTGACAACGCGTTCGGCGCCGGATCCCGATGTCGATTGGAAAAATGAATCAGGCGCGAGCTTTGCAGCCCCTACTCGTGGCACCAGGGCTGGAGTGTCGGGCCAGAGTGGCTCGGTCGACGGGCTCGCGCTGGCGGCGCCGCGCCGATCCGCCGATGCCGACCATCCAGAGTCCCCCCGCGCCGCGTAGCCGTGGCGGCGAACCGACGCAGATCGCGAAACACCCAGCGACGCGCCGAATCGGACGCGGCCGTCGCTGCCGGCTCGTCCAGAGTCACGCGTGCTCGGGATTCCGCTCCGCAGGACGTGTGCGATCGGCTTCATGGCCATGACCGGTATTCCGCGTGTCCCGGCGCCGGCGCTGGGCCGGCTGGCAGAGTCTGAACCGTTGCGGGCCTTTCGTCTTCCCCGGACGGACGAGGAGGCGACGGGCGTCGCAGTGCGCGCGTATGCTCGCTCGCGCCGATGTCGGATGCGGTGACATTTCTCGATCGCGGCGACTGGCGCGCCGGTCGGCCGGCAGGGCGCTCACAGAATGGTTCATGCCCTTTTCCTGGCGCCGGATCCCGTGAGCGGAGCGGTCTTCCGCCTCCTCGCAATCGCCACGGCAGCGCGCGCCCCGGGCTTCGCGATCGACGACTGCGTCGGCTGGGCGGCGGCGATCGAGCGGCTCGGCGGCGACGCCGGCCTCGACGCCGTCCTGGTCGACGGCGACGTCGCGCCGGCGTCGCCGGCCGGAGATCGCCGCGGTCGCGGAGCGCGTCGCGCTCGTCGTCGTCGTCGTCGAGCCCCGATGCCGAGCACGCCGGCGGATGGCTGCAAGCGGCGCCGACGACGTCGACTCGGCCGCGACGAGCTGGCTCGGCCCGGTGGGCTGGCGGCGGATGCGGTTCGCCGTCGAGCGCCGGCGCCGGCGCGAGCTACGCCGGCAGCCTACCATTCGACCGACCCCGGCACCGGCCTGCCGCATCGCCAGTCAGCTGGTGGAGCACCTGAGCCAGCTGCTCGCGCCTGCGCGAGCGCGAGCCTGCGCCGATGGCGGTGCTCGGCCTTGCGCATCGAGCTGCCGTCAGGCGCGCGCGGCGAAGCGCCGAGCACCGGCTGAGCCGCTGCCGCAAGATCGCGGTGCGCCTGCGCGCCGGCGTCCGGGCCAGCGACGTCGTCGCCGCGATCGACGGCGAGACGTTCGCGCGTGCATGCTCGGCATCGATGCTGACCGCCGGCCGATGCCGATCGCGGGTCGCCGAGAAGCTCGTCGCGCGCGCTGATCGCCGCGCCGTTCACGGTCGGCTGCAGTCGAGCGCTCGGTGGCGGTCGCCCTCGGCATCGCCCACTACCCGCAGGACGGCAACCAGGCCGAGCGGCTGCTGCGCCGGGCCCTGGCGCTGGCGGCGGTGGCGCCGGCGCTGACGTCATGCCGAGGCCCGGCGACGGTCCAGCGATGCGGCGGCGAGCTGCGCGTCGCCGCCAACGACGAGGCCTGAGGCGCTCGGCCCGGAGCGCGGCCGGCCTGCCGGGCGCACCGCCCGTCCGGCGACCCGGCGCGGACGCCGGCCGCATGCCCGGACAATGCGCCGCCCCTCCTCGCTTGCCGCGCCCCGCGCCGGCCGCCGCCTGCGAGACTCCGACCAGTTCCTGATGAGAGCCGCCGAGATCCGTTCCGACGTTCCTGAAGTTCTTCGACGTCGAAGGGCCACACCGTCGTCGCCATCGAGCCCGGTGCGTGCCGGGCGACGACCCGACGCTGCTGTTCACCAACGCCGGGATGAACCAGTTCAAGGACGTCTTCCTCGGCTTCGACAAGCGCTCCTACGTGCGCGCGCGCGACCGTCGCAGAAGTGCATCCGCGCCGGCGGCAAGCACAACGACCTCGAGAACGTCGGCTACACCGCGCGCCACCACACCTTCTTCGAGATGCTGGGCAACTTCAGCTTCGGCGACTACTTCAAGAAGGACGCGCTGAAGTACGCCTGGGAGCTGCTGACCGAGGTCTACAAGCTGCCGACAGGACAAGCTCTGGGCGACCGTCTACGCCGAGGACGACGAGGCCTACGACATCTGGAAGAACGAGATCGGCCTGCCGGCCGAGCGGATCGTGCGCATCGGCGACAACAAGGGCGCGCGCTTCGCCTCCGACAACTTCTGGATGATGGGCGACACCGGCCCGTGCGGCCCGTGCACCGAGATCTTCTACGACCACGGCCCGGAGATCGCCGGCGGCCCGCCCGGCTCGCCCGACGAGGACGGCGACCGCTACATCGAGATCTGGAACAACGTCTTCATGCAGTTCAACCGCGACGAGGCGGGCGTGATGCATACGCTGCCCAAGCCGAGCGTCGACACCGGCATGGGCCTCGAGCGGCTGACGGCGGTGCTGCAGCACGTGCACTCGAACTACGAGATCGACCTGTTCGTCGACCCTGCTCGCGGCGGCGAAGCAGGCGGGTCGACGGCGCGGGCGCGGCGACTGCGACAAGGACAGCCCGTCGCTCAAGGTCATCGCCGACCACATCCGCGCCTGCACCTTCACCGTCGTCGACGGCGTGATCCCGGCAACGAGGGCCGCGGCTACGTGCTGCGCCGGATCACCCGCCGCGGCGATCCGCCACGGCTACAAGCTCGGCGCGCGGAAGCCCTTCTTCCACAAGCTGGTGGCCGAGCTGGCGGCGCGAGATGGGCGACGCCTACCCGGAGCTGCGCGCGCGAGCAGCAGCGCGTCACCGACGTGCTGCAGCCAGGAAGAGGAAGCGCTTCTTCCAGACCATCGCCAACGGCATGGAGATCCTCGAGACGGCGCTCGCCGCCGCTGCCGACTCGGGCGCAGGCCGCGTCCTCGGCGGCGACGTCGCGTTCAAGCTGCACGACACCTACGGCTTCCCGCTCGACCTCACCGCCGACGTCTGCCGCGAGCGCGGCGTCGCGGTCGACACCGCCGGCTTCGAGGTGCGCGATGGCGCGGCAGCGCGAGCAGGCGCGCGCCGCCGGCAAGTTCAAGGTCGCGCAGGGCCTCGAATACAGCGGCGGCGCGACCACCTTCCACGGCTACGAGCAGCTGGCGCACGACAGCGCCACGGTGCATCGCGCTCTACGTCGACGGCAGCGCCGCGAGCTGGCCCGGGCCGGCGACGACGCCGTCGATCGTCCTCGACCACACGCCGTTCTACGCCGAGATCGGGCGGCCAGGTCGGCGACACCGGCGAGCTGCGCAACGCGCACCTCGCGCTTCCTCGTCGAGGACACGGTCAAGATCCAGGCCGCGGTGTTCGGCCACGAGGGCCGCATCGTCGAAGGCGAGATCAAGGTCGGCGACACGGCTCGACGCCCGGGTCGACGCCGAGCGGCGCGCCCGCACGGTGCGCAACCACAGCGCCACCCACCTGATGCACAAGGCGCTGCGCGAGGTGCTCGGCGAGCACGTGCAGCAGAAGGGCTCGCTGGTCGACGCCGAGCGCGACGCGCTTCGACTTCGTCGCACAACGCGCCGCTGACCGACGAGCAGATCCGGCAAGGTCGAGCAGCTCGTCAACGCCGAGATCCTCGCAGAACCACGCGACGAGCGCGCGCGTCATGCCGATCGACGAGGCGCAGAAGCTCGGCGCGATGATGCTGTTCGGCGAGAAGTACGGCGACGAGGTCCGCGTGCTCGACATCGGCTCGAGCCGCGAGCTCTGCGGCGGCACGCACGTCCAGCGCACCGGCGACATCGGCCTGTTCAAGATCGTCGCCGAGAGCGGCGTCGCCGCCGGCGTGCGCCGGGTCGAGGCGGTCACCGGCGAGAACGCGCTCGCCTACCTGCAGTCGCTCGAGGGCACGGTGCAGCGCGCTCGCCGGCGCGCTGCGCTCGGCGCCGGCCGAGGTGCCGGCGCGGGTCGGCCAGGTGCTGGAGCACGTGAAGCGCGCTGGAGAAGGAGCTGGCCGCGGTGAAGGGCGCCTGGCTCTCGTCGCAGGGCGGCGACCTCGCCGCCGCAGGCGGTCGACGTCAAGGGCCTGAAGGTGCTCTCGGCCCGGCTCGACGGCGCCGACGCCAAGACGCCTGCGCGAGACCCTCGACAAGCTCAAGGACAAGCTGAAGACCGCGGTCGTCGTGCTCGCCGCGGTCGAGGGCGCAGAAGGTGCAGATCGCCGCCGGCGTCACCGCCGACAGCATCGGCCGGGTGAAGGCCGGCGAGCTCGTCAACTTCGTCGCCGCAGCAGGTCGGCGGCAAGGGCGGCGGCAAGGCCGACATGGCGATGGCCGGCGGCACCGATCCGTCGCGCCTGGCCGAGGCGCTGGCCTCGGTGCCGCGGCTGGGTCGAGGAGCGAGTCTGAATCCCGACGCGGCCATGGACATGCTCTTCCTCGAAGGGCTGGAGGTGCCGTGCCGCGTCGGCTGCAGCGACCCGGAGCGGGCGACGCCGCAATCGCTGCGCGTCGGCGTGCGCCTCGTACTGCGCGTCGCTGCGCGAGGCCGGCGATCGCCGACGACCTGGAGCAGACGGTCGACTACCGCCTCGCCGGCGAGATGATCGATGCGGTGCAGGGCGCAGGAGTACCTGCTGATCGAGCGCGTCGCCGAGGAGCTCGCGGAGGTGGCGCCTGCGCAACCCGCTCGTCGATCACGTCGACCATCTCGGTCAAGAAGCGGCCGCCGGTGCAGGGCCTCGGAATGGGCGGGGGTGCAGATCACGCGGGGCCGATGAAGGTCGTCAGCAACACCGCGATCTCGCTCGACGGGCGCATCAACACGCGCGAACGCCGCTTCGCCTTCTTCGGCAGCGAGCGCGACCATGCGCGCATGAGCCGGCTGCGCGCCGAGGCCGACGCGGTGCTGGTCGGCGGCGCGACCTTCCGCAACTGGCCGCATCCGGCGCTGCCCGACGCCGCCGATCGGCCCGAGGCTCTGCGGCCGGCCTGGAACGTGGTCGTCAGCCGCTCGCTCGCACCTGCCGCTGGACGCCGACTTCTTCACCGAGCCGGCGATCCGGCCGCTGTTGCTGACGCGCGCGGCGTCGCTCGCCGGCCGCAGGCTCTCGCCGGCCGAGGCCGAGGGCTGGGCCGGCGAAGGCGACGACCTGCCGGTCGGCTGGATCCTCGAGCAGCTGGCCGCGGCGCGGCGATCGAGCGTCTCCTGGTCGAGGCCGGCGGCGACCTGCTGTTCCAGTTCCTCGCCGCCGATGCGATCGACGAGATGTACTTGACCCTGTGCCCGCTGGTCGTCGGCGGCGACGCGCCGAGCCTGGCCGACGGGCCCGGCTTCGACCTCGCCGAGCTGCAGCCGCATGCGCCTGCTCGCGGCCGAGCCGGCAGGCGACGAGGTGTTCCTGCACTACCAGGCGATCGGGCAGAGGGAGCGAGCCGATGACGATCACGATCCGCCGCGCCACGCCGGCCGATGCGGCCGGCTATCGCCGCGCGTCATGAGCGATCCCGGCGTCTATCCCGGCCTGATGCAGCTGCCGTTCAACAACGAGCACGCAGTGGCGCGAGCGCCTGACCGAGACACCGGCGGCCGGCAAGGTCGACCTGATCGCTCGTGGCCGAGCGCGACGGCGCGATCGTCGGCAACGGCGGCCTGCATCCGATGGCGCTGCCGCAGCAGGTTCGCCGGCGCCACGTCGCCATGCTCGGCATCGCCGTCGCTCCCGAGGCGCAAGGGCAGGGCGTCGGCACGGCGCTGATGCAGGCGATGTGCGACTACGCCGATCGCTGGCTCGGCCTGCTGCGGCATCGAGCTCACGGTCTACGTCGACAACGCGGCGGCGATCACGCTCTATCGCAAGTTCGGCTTCGAGATCGAGGGTCGGTTTCGCGGCTACGCGATGCGCGACGGCCAGCTGGTCGACGCGTTCTCGATGGCGCGGATCCATCCGGCGCCGCCGACCATCGCTCCCCGTCCGGCGGATGCCGGCGATCCCGCGGCGTGAGGATCGCACGCGCGCTCGCGCTTCTGCCTGGCGCTGGCGGCTTCGGCCGGCGCCGGCGCCGAGGAGCGGGTCTCGTTTCCCAGCCTCGACGGCGCGGCCAACGCGCCGGTCGTCCTCACCGGCCTCTGGTTTCCGGTCGCGCACCGCCAGCGCCGAGCGCACCGGCGCCCGGCGGTGGCGCTGTTCCACGGCTGCGGCGGCGCCTTCGACCGGCGCGGCCAGCTGACGCAGGCGGATGCAGCGACTACGCCGCGCTCTTCAACCGCGCCGGCTATTCGGCCCTGGTGGTCGACTCGCTGACGCCGCGCTACGAGGTCGAGCTCTGCACCCAGCGCAACGGCTCGCGGCGCGTGACCCAGTCGAACCGCCGCCTCGACGCGCTCGGCGCGGTCGCCTACCTGGCCGAGCGCGCCGACGTCGACCCGCGGCGCATCGGCCTGGTCGGCTGGTCGAACGGCGGCAGCACCGTGCTCGCGGCGACCAACCTGCGCCATCGCGACGTCGCCGCGGCGCTCGTCGCAGCCGGCCTTCGCGGTCGCCTTCTATCCCGGCTGCGAGGCCGACCTGAAGCGCGGCTACGAGGCGGTGGCGCCGCTCCTGATGCTGGTCGGCCAGGCCGACGACTGGACCGCGGCGGCGCCGTGCCGCGCGCTCTGGCGCGCGAGGCCGGCGGCGTGCAGCCCGGAGATCGAGGGCTACGCCGGCGCGTACCACGGCTTCGATCAGCGACGCAGCCGGTGCGCCTGAGGAAGGACGTGCCGAACGGCGTCAACCCGGGCCAGGGCGTGCACGTCGGCGGCAACGCCGCGGCCTGGCGTGCCTCGCAGGCGCGGCTGCTCGAGTTCATCGGCCTGCTATCGGTCGCCGTGATCGACGGCGATGGTCGCGACACGGGCCGGCCGCCGCATCGCCACGGCGGCGCCGGCAAGCATCGTCGCCGCGCCGACGGGCTCGCGCCAGCCGATCGTTTCGCCGAACGCCGAGGGCGCCGGCGACGAGCGCGACCACCGGCGAGACGAAGGCATAGAGGCCGGCGCGAAACGCGCCCGCAGACGCGGCAGGCGCAGGTAGATCGAGTAGCCGACGATGGTGCCGAGGAGAGAGAGCCGCGAGCAGCGCGGCGATCAGCTTGGGCGTCAGCAAGGCACGGAAGGTCGCGGCCGTGACCGTCTCGAAGGGCAAGGCTCAAGGCGGCGAGGGCGACGACGCCGACGATCGCCTGTGCGGTCGTGAGCTGCAGCGGCTGCGAGCGTCTGCAGCAGCGGCCGCGACGACTGCGCCGCAGCCGCAATAGCAGAAGGTGCCGGCGACGATCGCCGCCACGCCCAGCCATTCGCCGCGGCCGCCCGCCGAAGCCGGCGTTGCGCCAGAACACACGAGCATCAGGCCGGCACTGCCGAGCAGCAGCGCCACGGCATGGCGCCAGCCCGCCTTCTCCTGCCCGGAGAGGACCGAGAGGCCGAGCAGTCCCACCGGGATCAGCGCCAGGTTCACCAGGCCGGCGACGCCGGAGGCGACGGTCTGCATGCCCCAGAACAGGAGGCCGTAGGTGCCGGCGTTAGACGAGCAGGCCGGAAACGACGACCCGGGCGCGCAGCGACGGCGCGAACGCGGCGCCGAAGCCGCGCACGAACGCAACGAGGCAGGCGATCGCGACCGCCGAACCGGGCGGTGGCGAAGAAGAGCGGCGGCGTCTCGCCGACCCCGGCCTTGGCCGCGATCCAGGTCGAGCCCCAGATCAGCGACATGACGGCGAACAGCAGGTAGTTCGCGCCGCCGCCGGCACGCGCCTGGCCGGCGGGCGTCGCGGCAAGGCGCGCGTGCGACTCTGGTTCGGGCGCGGCTCAGGCGGCCGCGCGAAAGACCGCGAACCAGCCGTTCGCGTCGGTCCAGGCCTGCGGATTGCGAAAGCCCGCGTCGCGCAGCAGCGAGGCGAAGCCCTCGACCGTGTACTTGTACGAGTTCTCGGTGTGGATGCGCTCGCCCGCGGCGAAGCGCCGCTCGCCGCCCGGCCAGCGCACGACCAGCGCCGCGCCGCGCCTCGAGGTGCATCTCGATCCGCGACGCGGCCTCGTCGTAGAAGCGCGCGACGTGCCGCCATTGCCGCGGCTCGAAGTCGCTGCCGATCAGCCGGTTGAGGTGGCGCAGCAGCGTTGAGGTTGAACGCCGCGGTGACGCCGAGGGCGTCGTCGTAGGCGGCCTCGAGCACCGCCGCGGCTTCACCAGGTCGACGCCGATCAGCGAGGCCGCCGCCGCCGGCGCCTGCGCGCGGATCCGGCGCAGGAAGCGCGTAGCGCCTCGTCGCGGCGTGAAGTTGCCGATGCTCGAGCCGGGATAGAAGAACAGCCGGTGCGCCGCCGTCGAGCAGCTCGGCAGGCAGGTCGAGGCCGGCGCGAGAAGTCCTGGCCGAGCGCCGACCACGTCGAGCTGCGGATGCTGCGCGCTGCACCTGGCGCAGCGCGTCGCGCAGGAACTCGACCGAGATATCGATGCGCGACGTAGCGCTGCGGCTCGAGCAGCGGAAACAGGCTCGCGCGCCTTGGCGCAGTTGCCGGCGCCGAGGTCGACCAGCGATGGCGCCGGTGCCGAGCCGCGCACGCGCATCTCGGCGCCGCGGGCTGGCGAAGATCGCCGCTTCGGTGCGGGTCGGGTAGTACTCGGTCAGCTCGGTGATCGCCTCGAACAGCTGCGAGCCGAGGCGGTCGTAGAAGTACTTTGGGGCGATGCTCGGCCGGCGGCGCGAGCAGGGCGGCGCGCGCCGCGTCGCGGCCCGGCATCGGCGACGGCGCTCTGGATGAAGCGGGGCGATCTGGATTCGGTCATCGGTGGCCTTGCGGTCATCCGTGCGGCGGGTCGATGCGGAGCCCGCACACCATATCGCGGTATCGCCCAGAATGCAGGCAATGCGTCCGCCGCACGCTTTCCGGTCCGTCACCCGCCGTCGCCGCGCTCGGCGTCGCGCGCCGGCGCCGGGCCTCGCTTTGCCTGACCGGCTCGTGCGCTCGCTGCGCCGTACGGTCGCGCCCTGGCGGCGCGGCAAGGCCGTGCCCGAGCTCGACGTTGCCGACCTCGACGGCAAGCCCTGGAAGCTCGAAGCGCTGCCGGCAAGGTGGTCGTGCTCAACTTCTGGGCCACCTGGTGCGAGCCGTGCCGGCTGGAGATGCCGTCGCTCGATGCCGATGGCGGCGCAGCGCAGCCGCAGAGGGCTGGTCGGTCGGCGCGGTCAACTACAAGGAGAGCGGCCGACGACGATCCGGCGCTTCCTCGAGCGCACGCCGTTCAAGGCGACGATCCTGCTCGATCCCGACGGCGACGCCGACCAGCGACTGGACGCCGCGCGTCTTCCCGAGCACCGTGCTGATCGGCCGCAACGGCAAGCCGGCGCACATCGTGCGTCGGCGACCTCGACTGGATGGGCAGCGTCGCCAAGGGGCTGCTCGAGCCGCTCGCTGGCCGCGCGCGTAAGGCGCTGAAGCCGCGCCGGGAAGGCCGCCGGCATCGATAATCGCCGGCCCAGTGGCTTCCCCGACCATCGTCTTCGTCCTCCGATCTCGTCCGGCCGGCACATCGTGCTCGGCCTGTCGGGCGGCATCGCCTGCTACAAGGCGGCCGAGCTGGTGCGCGAGCTGGTCAAGGCCGGCGCGACGGTGCAGGTCGTGATGACCGAGGCGGCCGAGCACTTCATCACCGCGGTGACGCTGCAGGCGCTCTCGAACCGCCCGGTGTTCACCAGCCAGTGGGACGCGCGCGACCACAACAACATGGCGCACATCAACCTGACGCGCGAGGCCGACGCCATCCTGGTCGCGCCGGCGAGCGCCGATTTCATCGCCAAGCTGATGCACGGCCGCGCCGACGAGCTGCTGCTCGCTCGCCTGCCTGGCGCGGCCGATCGAGCGCTGCCCGCTGCTGGTGGCGCCGGCGATGAACCGCGAGATGTGGGCGCATCCGGCCACCCAGCGCAACTTCGCCCAGCTCGCGCGCCGACGGCGCGACCGTGCTCGGCCCGGGCAGCGGCGACCAGGCCTGCGGCGAGATCGGCGACGGCCGCATGCTCGAGGCGGCCGAACTGCGCGACGACCTGATCGCCTTCTTCCAGCCCAAGCTGCTCGCCGGCAAGCGCGTGCTGATCACCGCCGGCCCGACCTTCGAGCCGATCGATCCGGTGCGCGGCCTCACCAACCGCTCGAGCGGCAAGATGGGCTTCGCGATCGCGCGCGCCGCCGCCGAGGCCGGCGCCGACGTGACGCTGGTCGCCGGGCCGGTGCGCCTGGCCACGCCGCGCGGCGTGACGCCGGCTCGACGTCAGCACCGCGGCAGCGAGATGCACGACGCGACGCTCGCCGCAGCGCCGCGCAGCGACGTCTTCGTCGCCACCGCCGCGGTCGCCGACTGGCGCGTCGCCGACGTCGCCGAGCGCGAAGATCAAGAAGGACGGCGGGCGGCGCCGTGCCGAGCGTTCGAGCTGGTCGAGAACCCCGACATCCTGGCCGCGGTCGCGCGCCTGCCGAAGCCGCCGTTCTGCGTCGGCTTCGCCGCCGAGAGCGACGACCTGGTCGCGCACGCGCGCGCGAAGCTGGCGCGCAAGAAGGTGCCGCTGATCGTCGCGCAACCTCGGGCCGCCGACCTTCGGCCGCGACGACAACGCGCTGACCCTGGTCGACGCGCAACGGCGAGCGCGAGCTGCCGCGCGCCGACAAGCTGGCGCTGGCGCGCCAGCTGGTCGCCGAGATCGCGGCCGCCTGCCGCGCCGCGCTGAGCCGGCATGCCGACCCCGCGTCGACGTTCGCATCCTCGATCCGCGCATCGCCGGGCAGATGCCGGCCTACGCCACCGCCGGCAGCGCCGGGCTCGACCTGCGCGCCTGCCTCGACGCGCCGCTGGTGCTCGCACCCGGCGCAGCGCAGCTGATCCCGACCGGCCTGGCGATCCACATCGCCGACCCGGGTCTGGCGGCGATGATCCTGCCGCGCTCGGGCCTCGGCCACAAGCACGGCATCGTCCTCGGCAACCTGGTCGGCCTGATCGACGCCGACTACCAGGGCCCGCTGATGGTGAGCTGCTGGAACCGCGGCGTCGCGGCCTTCACCGATGCAGCCGTTCGAGCGGATCGCCCAGCTGGTGATCGTGCCGGTGGTGCAGGCGGAGTTCCGGGTGGTCGAGTCGTTCGATGCCAGCGAGCGCGGCGGCGGCGGCTTCGGCTCGACCGGCCGTTCGTGAAAATGGTCCGGCGGCAGGCGCGCCCGGTCGCGCGGATATCGACCTGGCGTCACAATCAAAGGTTGTGAAAAAAACCGCTCGTTCTGGGAATCGCAGGCGTTGCCGTCGTCGCCGCGGCCGCGGTCTACATGTTGACGCGCGGCGCAGCGACCGATGATTCCGCGCTCGCCGCGGGCACGCCAGCGCCCGGCTCCGCCGCATCGGGCAGCGGCCGGGCCGCCGGTCAGCGTCACGCGTGGTCGCGGTGCAGAAGCGCGACGTCGACGTGATGCTCGACGCCACCGGCACGGTGACCGCGCTGAACAGCGTCGACGATCCGGCCGCAGGTCGCGAGCACGATCACCAAGGTGCACATCCGCGAGGGCCAGTTCGTCAAGCGCCGGTCGAGCTGCTGTTCACGCTCGACGCGCGCAACGACGAGGTCAACGTGACCAAGGCGCAGGCGCAGCTCGCCGAAGGACGAGGCGGCGCTCGCCGACGCGCAGCGCCAGCTCGCGCGCAGCAAGGACCTGTTCGCGCAGAACTTCATCTCGCAGGGCGCGGTCGACACCAACCAGACGCTGGTCGAGTCGCAGCAGGCCGTCGTCGCTTCCGACCGCGCCGCGATCGAGGCCGCGCAGGTCGGCCTCGTCGTACAGCCGGATCGTCGCGCCCGCGGCGGGCCGGGCCGGCGCGATCAACGTCTTCGCGGGCAGCTGCGTGCAGCCGAGCGGCGCGGCGCTCGTGACGCATCACCCAGCTCGACCCGATCGCGGTCGCCTTCAGCCTGCCGCAGCGCAACCTCGGCCGAGGCGCTGGCAGACCCTGCGCGACGGCGGCGGCAAGGTCACCGCGGTCGTTCGCCCGACGGCCGCGGCACGACTGATCGGCAAGCTCCAGTTCGTCGACAACACGGTCGATGCCGGACTCGGGCACGGTGCGGGTCAAGGCCGAGTTCGCGAACAGGGCGAGACGGCTGTGGCCGCGGCGCCTTCGTGACCATCCGCCTGGCGCGTGCAGTCGCTGAAGGGCGCGAGCGTGATTCCGCCAGGCGGCGATCATCCAGTCGCCGCGCGGCAGAGATCGTCTACGTCGGTCGACGCGCGGCAACAAGGCGTCGCCGCGGCCGGTCGAGGTGCTCTATGCGGCGGCGTCGATGCTGCGGTCAGCGGCCTGCGCGCCGGGCGAGCGCGTCGTCGTCGACGGGCGGCAGAACCTGCGTCTCGGCGCCACGGTGGTCGAGCGTGCGGCGACCGAAGGGAGGGCGCGGCTAGCGCGGCACGGCGCGGCGTCGCGGCGGCGCGAGTTCGGCGCGCGCGGCGAGCGTCCGGCGACCACCGCGGTCTGATCTGATCTCCCGGAGAGCGGCCATGAACCTGTCAGAGCTCTTCATCCGCCGGCCGGTCGCTGACGGTGCTGCTGAATGCCGCGATCGTCGTCGCCGGCGTCATCGCCTACAACAAGATCCCGGTCGCGGCGCTGCCGAGCTACAACACGCCGGTCATCAACGTCTCGGCGCAGCTTGCCGGCGCGCAGCCCCGAGACGATGGCGACCTCGGTCGCGCTGCAGCTCGAGAAGCAGTTCCAGACCATCCCCGGCCTGCAACGTCATCAGCTCGAGCAACACGCTGGGCGCGACCTCGGTGACGCTCGAGTTCGACCAGGGCCGCGACATCGACGCCGCCGCGGTCGACGTGCAGGCCGCGCTGCTGCGCGCGCAGCGCCAGCTGCCGCATCGACATGACGGTGCCGCCGTCGTACCGCAAGGTCAACCCGGCCGACTGCGCCGGTGCTGCTTCATCGCCGCTGACCTCGCCGTCGCTGAACCTGTCGGACCTGAACGACTTCGCCGAGCACCTGATCTCGCCGACGCCTGTCGACGCTCGACGGCGTCGCGCAGGTCAGCATCTACGGCCAGAAGCGCTTCGCCGTGCGCGTGCGCGTCCGTGCCCGACGCGCTGCGCGGCGCGCAACATCAGCCTCGACGAGCTGACCGAGGCGCTCAGCGCCGCCAACGCCAACACGCCGGTCGGCACGCTCGAAGGCCGCAGCAGACGCTCACGCTGCAGGCGAACCGGCAGCTGCGCAACGCCGCCGAGTTCGCCGAGCTGATCGTCAGCAGCAAGGGCGGCAACACGGTGCGGCTGCGCGAGGTCGCGCACCGTCGAGGACAGCTACGAGATCGGTCAAGACCGCGGCCACGCTTCAACGGCGAGACACTCGATCTCGCTCGGCGGTGCTGCGCCAGCCGGACGCCAACACCGTCAAGGTCGTCGACGCGGTGCGCGCCGCGATGCCGGATTTCCAGTCGCAGCTGCCGCAATCGGTGCGCCTGTCGCCTGGTCAACGACCGCTCGGTCTCGATCCGCGACGCGCTGCACGACGTCACCGCTGACGATGCTCGGCACGATCGTGCTGGTGGTGCTGGTGATCTTCCTGTTCCTGCGCCGCTTCGTCGCGACCGCTGATCCCGACGCTGTCGCTGCCGGTCTCGCTGATCGGCGCCGTCGCGCTGCTCTGCGGCCTTCGGCTACAGCGCTGGACAACGTCTCGCTGCTCGGCATGACGCTTGCGGTCGGCCTGGTGGTCGACGACGCGATCGTGATGCTCGAGAACATCATGCGCTACGTCGAGAACGGGCATGCCGCCGTTCGCAGGCGGCGCTGCGCGGCTCGCGCGAGGTGGGCTTCACCATCATCTCGATCTCGATCTCGCTGGTCGCGGTGTTCATCCCGATCTTCTTCATGCCCGGCGTGATCGGCCTGCTGTTCCACGAGTTCGCGGTGATCGTCGGCGCTGGCGTTTGCCCTCGTCGCCGCCATTTTCGTCATGGCGCTCAGGTCGGGCATGCCCGAACAGGAGGTGCGGGCGTTGGCCTTCTTCTCGCTGGTCGTGGCGATTGTCAGCCTCATCCTCGTCAATCGCTCGTTCAGCGCCTCGCTGCTCACGGCACTGCGGCGGCCGAACCGGACCCTGGCCGCGGTGCTCGCAGCCGTTGCCGCAATCCTTGCCCTCACCCTGCTCTGGCCGTTTGCAAGCAAGCTCTTCGCCTTTGGTCCCCTGCACGCCGACGACCTTGCTCTTACGCTCGGCGCAGGGATGACCGTGCTCGTTTCCCTTGAAATGCTGAAGCCGGTACTGCGTCAACGGCTGCGGTCCTAGAGGTTCGACCGTCGTCACCCGGGACCGATCATTTGCGGTGGATCAAAAGCCGACGTCCTCGAGAGGCTAGATTGCGGTCTCGAAGAGGAGAGACCGATGGCTTTCAAGGACATTCTGCTGACGCTGACAAGTTATCCCGAGCCAACTCCCGTCTCTGTGCTCGAGGATGCGGTTTCGATTGCAGCTACGCTTGGTGCGCACATTACCGCGGTATCCTGCGAGGTACATGTTCAGGTTCCCGGCCATTTCCTGCCAGGCTCGATTGCCAACCTTCCCGGCATCCTCGCGGGTGAAGCAGAAAAGAGCCGCAAGAGCGCGAAGGACATGCTCGCCGCATTCGACGCAGCCGCGGCAAAGGCTGGCGTTCTGCACGAGATCTTCATGGAAAAATGCCCGACCTTCAAAGTCCCGGACCTGCTGGTCGACTATGCGCGGCTTCGGGATCTCACGCTGGTGCCCGTCCCTGAGTCCTACGATCAATGGTACGCGGAGGCGTTGATCTTCGGATCGGGCCGGCCGACCCTCGTCTTGCCGGATAGCCCTCGCCCGCGCCCATTCGAACTGGGAACCGCCGTCGTCGCTTGGGATTTCAGCCGCGCCGCAGCCCGGGCGGTTTCCGACGCGCTTCCCTTGCTCGAACGCGCCAGGAAGGTACGCGTCGTCACAGTCACCAACGAAAAGATTCTCGATACGAAGCACTCTGCCGAGGAACTCGCCAAGAACCTGGCGCGCCACGGCATTGATGTGCTGCTGGACAAGGTCGACGCAAACGGCAGGCCGATTGGCGAGGTTCTTGAAGCCCATGCGCTTTCGCATCAGGCCGACGTCCTCGTGATGGGTGCCTATGGCCACGCGCGATGGCGCGAATTCATCCTCGGCGGTGCAACCAAGAGCCTGCTGTCCAAGCCGCCGCTCCCGATCCTGCTCTCGCATTGACGACCAATAGCCGTGCCGGCGATGACGCCGCCAATCTTCCGACGAGGCCGGTTAGCATTGCGCCGACGACGCCATCATAGGGATACGTATAGATCGCCGAATGCGGCAAGGTGCATACGGGGCGGCGACCAAGGTGTCGCACCTCTAGGACAGGTGCGAGCGCGTCTACTTTCCCGCGATCCGCTTGCTGGCCAAGCGAAAACCTCGGAGACGATCGATGCGCGCCTATCTGAAGAGCTCCTTCTGCTGTTCGCCCTCGCTGCTGGCGCAGCCTGGCTGCGAGCCAGAATCTCTTGTTCCCGACGCCAGTGCCGGTCGCCGACAGCGAGCAACCGCAATGGTATCTCCAGCCTCGCCTTTGTCCTGAGATCGGGCGAATTGATCGGCGTCGGCGGAATGGCCCTGGTGCTGGTAGCCGGGCATGGCCCGATTGGCAAAGACGTCCGGCTAGGTGCCGAACGACGCGGCTAGAGCGCAAGCCTGACGTTGCAGATGTCGTGCTCGACCGGATCGGACTTCACCTCGAAGCCGAGGCTGCGGCACATCGCCAGCATGACCGTGTTTTCGGCCAGCACGTCGCCGGAGATGGCTTTGAGTCCTTCGGACCGCGCATATTCGATGATCATCTGCATCAGACGCCCAGCCGAGCCCCCTGCCCTTGAGGTCGGAGCGCAGCAGGATCGCGTATTCGCCGCTCTCGTAGATCGAGATCGAGTGGATCCGGACCGCGCCGACCAGGTCGCTGGTCGCTTCGTCGAAGGCGACAAAGGCCATGGCGCGGGCGTAGTCGAGCTGGGTCAGGCGGGCGATGAACTCGTGGGTGAATTCCTTCATCGGCGCGAAGAACCGCAGCCGCAGATCCCGCGGCGTGACGTGTCGCAGAAATCTCATGGATCAGCGGTTCGTCCTCGGGACGGATCGGGCGCACGAACACCCGCCAGCCGTCGTTGACCTGGATGAGCAATACGTAAG
>ERZ1370068.6382-contig-5367_pt1 | contig 23909 bp, 32 predicted proteins | sample MGYA00561227_ERZ1370068 | MGnify/ENA primary metagenome ERZ1370068 (study PRJEB38410, sample SAMEA6850437) | metagenome | study: Metagenomic assessment of the ecological functions of the soil: analysis of the soil microbiota associated with the...
GATAAGCGATGTTCGAGACAACACCTCCGCAATCGGTATCGAAAAACATCACCTGCACTTGTGTGCGAATACGCGGAGAAACGGCCATGGTAGGACTTCAAACTTGAGGGTTTAGATCCGCTCGCTTTTGCTTCGTAACACGTAAAACGATAATTCGGCGGTTTCTGGCTCACGCGCGCGAGTGTGAGATTTGAGAGGTCAGATTTCAAATTTGAAATTCGCTTGATTGGTTGCGGAGGATCGACAGCACAGCATCGGCAACTTCCTCGACGCTGACCGCCTTCATGCAGCGGAAATCAATCGGGCATTCGCGAAGAAAACATGGGCTGCATTCGACATGATGCCGCAGAATGATGTGACCGTTGCCAACTGGGCCAGTGAGTCGGGGCTCCGTTGAGCCGAAAATGGCAACGACACGTATTCCCAACAACGCGGCGAGATGCATCGTGCCGGTGTCGTTCGTAAGCAGTAAACGGCATTCGCGCAGTTCCTCGATTAGTTGGTCGAGCGTGGTCTGACCAATCCGATTCACACAGTGATTACCAAGCGCGGCCGCGATCTGCTCGCTGCAGCCGAGGCGTCGCCCGCCGTTCCAAACAACATCCATTGGACGGGCGATTGCGCGCCAATTCTTTCGGCCGCCTCGGCAAAACGCTCGGGTAACCAGCGTTTCGCGGGGCCATATTCGGCACCGGGACAAAGACCGATTTTGATCGGCTGGCGGTCGATGGCCATTTGGAGGCTGTCTGCTGACTGTCGAACGCCTGATAGCGATCTGTCGGAGTTAGACGTATCCTGCGCCGCATTCGCGCGCGATACGGAGAAAACGGAGCGAATGATGTTCCGGCGGGCCTGGTTTTCGTGGACCGGCACGATTTGGCTGAGCAGCCAGCGTCGCCAATGGCCGCGATAACCACACTCTTCGCGGAATTGCGGTCAGCCATGACTCCAACGCGGCGCGCAGCGAATTTGGGAAAAGGATGGCCACATCAAAAGACGGTTCCGCGCCGAAGTAACCGCACAGCTGAAAGGAGTCGGCTCCCTGACAGAGGAATAATTGCATCCACTTCGGGAACCAGCTTCCATATCGGCGCAATGTTTTCCGGCGCGGCAATAGTGACTCGAGCGTCGGGACGCCCAGCCTTGATTGCCCGGACCGCGGGCACGCTCATCACGGAGTCACCGAGCCAGTTGCTTGAGCGAATGAGAATTCGGAATGGCTTTCAGATCTTGGGGTGAAACTCCGGTGGTACATAGACGCCACGCTTGTACTGCGCCAGAAGGAAGTTGGGCTGGGGCGTTTTCCAGCGATTGTGCACCCAAAACCAATCTTCCGGCGCTGACGCGAATTTGCCGTTCGATGATCTGATTTATTTCTGCAGTCAGCTCAACAACAGAGCCCTCTGCCTTAGGCGGGTCAAAGCGCTCGGTAAACACCAGACGCCAGCGCGCTGGACCGATTGTGTAAACCCCCGCAGCGATTAGCGCCGCTCCGGGTCCTCTTGGCGAGCAAGGCTGGCAGCGGTGAAGTGGATGCCAGCCTTCCAAAGAAGGCGTCCACAGCCCGTGATCGCCGGCGTGCTGGTCGGACAAAACACCAACGCCACCGCCGGAACGCAGCAGATCGATCACGGGTTGAAATCCCTGCTGGCGATCGAACAGTTCCAGGCCAGTTTGGCCACGTGTCCGGCGCACATGCGCGTCAACGAAGCGATTGCCAAGTTTTTGATAGACACTCGCATTCCGCACGTAGCCGACAAACTTCGGCATCAGTTGCGCGAACAATTCCCATATTCCGAGATGACCTCAAAACGAGCACCACCGGAACGCCGGCGCGAAATTCCCGGTCCATCGCTTCGATATTGTCAACCTTGACCCGCCGCAGGATTTTCTCCGGCGGCATCGCGGTGAGTTTAACGCTACAGCAGAAGATTAGCGCCGAGTCTTTGGAAATGGCGGCGGACGAGCCGACGCATTTCTCGCGGGGTCTTTTCATCATTGGCAAACGCAATGGCAACATTGCGTTTCGCCAGGCGTCGATATTCCCGGAAACGAGCCAGGCACAAAAACCGAGAAACTGTCCAACGGCAAAGAGAAGCCGCATAGGTATAGCGGCGATAACTGCTAACCCTGTGCGATAGAGGAGATAAACAACGAAATCGAGCATTGCAGGACAGGCAGTATCGCAGCGCGGCGCTGCAGCGTAGATTTGCCTGCGGTCTGCTTCAACCAATATAATGTGCGCGGTGTTGCCATCCTCTTCCCATTCTCTGACGCCGATTTCGCGCGTATAATCTCGCGAAGGTTCGCACATGGCCGATTTCTTATCGTCGGCGCGAACTATCAGGAACTTGAGCGCCAGTTTGCTGAAGCTGAAAAGAGACGCTGTCGTCATGTGGGCTCCCGGTGACCTGATGGTGAGACTGGGGCAGGGTGAGATCCGCAGCACGGTTTGAGGCCGGAGTTTGGTTTTATCCATCAGGACGACAACGATGACGATCGCATCGGTGGAAACGCTGTCGCGTTGTGCAGCGAGCATTGTGCTTTGTTCCTTGGTCCCGGCGCGGACGCTGCCACGCGCCGACCGGGCCTCGTTCAGTGTTTCGAGCGCTTCGACTACTCCGCTGATTACGACTGCGACCTGATGGAGTTGGATCCTACAGCGGTTTGTCTTCGGCACGCATCTAAGCCGCAGGTGCCGGCGAACTAGCGCCAGTAAAGTGGAGACGGCTTTTGCCAGGCTCAACCGAGTGTTGGGCGACTTGAAGCGATCACTTCAAATCCGCGACTCGGAAGTTAGAAGGCGCGCACCGCCATATCGCCGCACTGGAGGAAAAATTGCTCAAACTCAAAGAATACCGGCGCGAGTTGAAATTACTGAAAGAGCAGAAACAAACTCTGCGGAAATCGCCCGAGCGCCGGGTGGGCCAGATATTGCTCGCGCCATATCGTCTTCCTGGAAAACTGGCGAAGACGGTTTGGAAAAACTCCATCGACCCGCGCGGGAACGTCGCCGTTCTGGTGCCGCAAGCGAATACCACGGAATGGTTCGAGCGGCATCGCGCAAATGCGCGTGATCTTGAGCGAATGCGAAGTGAATCGCGCGGGTTTGTTTCAAGGCCGCTCATTAGCGTCATTACGCCAGTGTTCGACACTCCGGTGCAACGGCTGGAGGAAGCAATTGAATCGGTAATCGCGCAAGCATATGAAAACTGGGAGCTCCTGTTAATCGACGATGGATCGAGCGACCCCGAGCTGCTCCGTGCGCTGCGTCACTTGCGGCTCGCGATCGGCGTATCATACTGAAAAACCTCGGGAAAACACGAGAGGCATTTCGGCAGCGTCGAATCAGGGACTAGCACTCGCCCGGGGAGCGGGTCACTTTTCTCGATCATGACGACTTGATCGAGCCCGGATGCGCTTTTCCAGATTGTGAAACTTTTGCAGACCCATCCAGATGCTGATCTGATATATTCCGATGAAGACAATGCTCGGCGAAGGCGGTTTCGAGGCTCCTTTGTTTAAGCCAGATTGAGTCGCCCGATTTTTTCCTTTTCTTACAATTACGTTGGCCATTTAACCGCGGTGCGCCGCGATATGGTGCAAAAGCGGCTGGCGGCTTCCGTTCACAATTTGATAGCGCACAGGATTATGACCTGTTCTTTCGCGTGATCGAGCAAGCCAGGCGAATTCATCATATCCCTCGAATCCTGTATCATTGAGGCGGTCCCAAAGCTCCAGCGCGATCAGCGTTCGTCAAAAACCGGAACAACTCGAAGCGTCGCGGCTTGCGATTGAAGATCACCTGACGCGCCGCGCCGAGACCGGCCTCGTGTCGCTGTGGACTGGCGCACCCACGCCTTCTGGGTCAGACGCAGACTGTCGGAACCGAAGAGAATTTCAGTGATCATTTGGAGTCGCCGCGGCCTCGAACCGCATCAAGCGATGCATCGAGAGCCTCGACGAGCAGAACAAGTTACCCGAATTATGAGATTGTGGTCGTTCAAGACGATAAATTCCCGGGCGAGTCGGATTTTTCATCGCGTTTCCCCCATCATTTGCTGCGTTTCCCAGGGGAGCCCAATGACTCCGCGGCAAAGAATTTTGCGGTAAACGAAACCAACGACCCATGGATTCTTTTCCTGGATGAAAGCATCGAACCGATCGAACCGGACTGGCTGACAATCATGGCCGAGCATGTCCAGCGAGGCGGAAGTCGGCGCCGTAGGGGCGCGATTGCTAAATCCGAACGGCACCATTGAACAGGCGGGAACAGTCGTGGGTGTCCAATAACACTGCGCAACCCGCGTTTCACGCTTTTCCGGGAGAACATCCGGGCACGAATCGCCAGTTGCAGGTGACACGAAACTGCAGCGCTGTCTCGAGCGCGTGTATGCTCAACGCGGCGTGAAGTTCTTCAGCAAACGGGCGGATTCGATGCAAGTCTGGCAGGCACGTTGGCCGATGTCGATCTTTGCCTGAAAATGCGCACGAGCGGGTTATTTGATTGTTTACACTCCGTTCTGCAAAACTTTGCTTGGCATGAAGCGCCATCAGATGAGATCGACGTGAAGGGAGAGGCGATTATGCGCGAGCTGTTGGGGGACGTTTTACAGAGTGATCCTTATTACAACCAAATCTTTCTCGCGAGACGGGCAGATTTCTCGCTAGGCAAATCAAACATTGGCTGAAATCGAAATGAGTAAGCGCGATAAGAAATCTGTGGGAAGGTATCGACGTTGGCGTGCAAAGAACCTAAACACGCGGATTACCGGCGCTGCATCCTTCACCCAGGAGCTTTCACAACGCGGCGTAGACGCCGGCGACCTCGCCGCTGCGGATCGCAGCCAGCGCGAGATTAAGGACGCGTGGATTCCAGGCGTGGAAATTTTTCGCCCGAGAAGTTCACCCGCAGCGGCACCGTGGACTTTTGGCGATCGGTAGTGGCGCGACGAAGGCAGTTCTCGCGCGGATCGGCCTCTGGCCCAACGCAATGGTCAGCTGCTCGGATGTTTTCGGGAACTGCCAAGGGCTTTTCACGTGCATCCGCCGAGCATTCGAGAAAATACCGATGCAGTGGGATTGGTTGCGCCGACTGGTATATCGATGAGCCGGATAATTATTCAGTGCGGTATGCACAAAGAGCAATGGGACGTGATGTTTTTATTCAGGGCCGCGTCGAAATAATCCCAGATGACATCCGCGCTGGATTACCGCGGCGAGTGATGCGGTCTTTGTGGATGGCGACAATCATCGCAGCGATAACAATGTCGGCGTCATACATTCCACCGGGGGTGGCGCACGCCATTCGCGTTGGAGCAAGAAGACGTGGATCATGGCTTACGGGACGAGGGCATGGTTTTCCGTCCTGAATTCGAAGGGCGCATCGCGAGTGAAGTCGAAACCGCCAGGCGCTCCCAGAATCGTGGCGAAAATTCCTATCGCTGTAGCCGCGATCGATAACTCGCTGTATTAAGCTTACACCGCTCATAGGGGCCATTCAGTGAATGAAGCGAAGTTTCGATCCGGCTGTACTGGAGATGATGGATCGGGACGCAGCCTGCTCTCGGAGCTGGAGCGCGATCTGGAACGTATTCGGCAACTGAACTCGCTGGTTCGGAAGCCATCGCCTTCAGCATCGGGTTTTATTCGCAACTGGATTAAACCGGCTCGACAAACTGCGCGTCGTGGATCTGGCAACGGGGCTCAGAGATGATATCCAACCCACGATTGATCGCTCTGATTATAAAGCGGCGACTGATGGTCGAGCCAGAGGTGGCGATTGGACGCCTCGGATCACCAGCCTGCCACATCGAAATCGCCCTGGAAGACCGAGCGCCGATTTATCCGGGGAGCATTTCCCACGCTGCGAAGCCAACATTCTCCAATGGGAGCTCCGCTGAAGCATACGACATCGCGCTGGTACGCCGCTGGCGCTCACACCACTTCAGCAAGCGAGGAATGCGGATGCGGCAAATCCTGCATCAGGTGGCGCTGCCGCATCCGGTGAAGATATTTGTCCTCGGTGTCGGATTTGCGACGACGTTTTCCTTGTCGCAGGGCGCTTATCTCTTGACTACGCTGATTTTTCCGCGAGCAATACGTAACTGAACGAAGCACACCGACGTTGCCATTGCTCTTCGGCCTCCACGGCATGCGGGCGAAGGCCCCCACCGACGTGGGGCGGCTGGCCGGCGGAGGCCGGGCAGCGCGCTCGAACCGGCCGGTCTTGCTCGAGGTGCCGGTGGGCCGGATGCCGCGGCCCGTCTTCCGCCCCAGCGCAAGGCTCCCACCAAGTACAAGCGCTGACTCGCCCGGGCCTCGTCGGCCGCCAGCCGGTGACGCGGAACGTCGGGGCCTCGACGGCCAGCGCCGTCCGGAGAGCCGTCACTGTCTCTGTCGGTCGCCTGATCGTACGCCCTTTCTTCCTTTCAAGCCGCTTAGGCGCTCAATGCCGCGTGGCAACCGGATGTTGCTCGTGACGACCAGATGCGGGCTTCCTGGCCCAGACCACGAGCAGGCGAAAGGGGCCGACGATGGACGTTGCGATCGTGCCGGGAGGCCGCGTTCTGCGGAAGGCAGCGCGGTGCTGGTAGCTGTCGTCTTCGCGCCTGGCCCTCTGCTCTCTCGGTCATCCCGGCTCCTCGTGCTTGACCTACGTGACCCACGGCCACCTCGTGCCCGGACTTCCGAGAGCGACCGCCCAGGGCGTGACCAACGTGTCTCGCCATCCCGGACCCTCGTCGCCTTCACCGGCCTCCCCACGGCCGGCGGCGGCTACGTGGTCTGGGACCTCGCCAGCGCGGGTGCACGCGCGCGGCGAGCTTCCGTCGCCACGTGCGCTGCCCGCCGCGGCGCCGCCGGCGCGCGGCGCGACGAGACGGAGCACGCTCGTGAGCCTGTTCAACCGCATGACGGCGACCATCGAAGGCAGCAGGCCGAGCGAGATCGCCAGTTCCCCAGGCGTCTCGAGCAAGCTGACCAAGCAGGCCTTCCGCTGACCTCGCTCACCGGGCTGCCGAACCGAGCGCCGCTGTTCATGGACCGGCTCGGCCACGATGGCTCACGCGCGCGCCAGGCGACGCCACGTTTAGCACCTGGCCGTGCTCTTCCTCGACCTCGACCGCTTCAAGGTCGTCAACGACAACGCTGGGCCACGCGGTCGGTCGCGGTCAGGCTCGCTGGTGGAGGTGAGCAACCGCCTTCCGGGCGCCTCGCTGCGCGCCTCGGGCGACACCGTGGCGCGGCTCGGGCGGCGACGAGTTCGGGCTCGTGCTGGAGGACGTCGGCCGACGCTGAGACCGCCGACGGCGCTCGCCGATGCGCATCGAGGCGAGGTGGCCAAGCCGCTGAACTTCGAGCGGCGCGAGATTTTCATCACGGCCTCGATCGGCATCGCGCTGTCCTCGGCGCCGCAATCGGATGCCCGAGGAGATTCTCGCGCGACGCCGACCTCGCCATGTACCACGCGCAAGGCCAAGGGCAAGGCGCGCCACGAGATCTTCGACGACGGCATGAGCGCCCCGGCGCTCGACCGGATGGACCTCGAGATGGACCTTCGCTCGGCGATCTCGCGCCACGGAGTTCCGGCTCTCACTACCAGCCGATCCTGCGGCTCGACACGGGCCGGATCACGGAGGTCGAGGCGCTCATCCGGCTGGCAGCACGAGAAGCGTGGCTTGCTCAAGCCCGCCGTTCATCCGGTCTGGCCGAGGAGACCGGGCTCATCGTTCCCATAGGTCAGTGGGTCCTGACCGAGGCCTGCCGCCAGGCGCGGGCGTGGCACCTCGAGTCCCGAGCAGCCCGCCGCTCGTAATGAGCGTCAACCTGTCGGCCAAGCAGTTCCAGCATGCGACAGCCGGTGCAAGAGATCAGCGCAGGCGCTGCACGGAGAGCGGTCATCGATGCCGCCAGCCTCAAGCTCGAGATCACCGAGAGCGTGGTGATGCAAGACGTGCCGGCAACGGCTCGCCAAGCTCAAGGCGCTGCAAGGACCTCGGCATCCGCCTCGCCATCGACGACTTCGGCACCGGCTACTCGTCGCTCGGCTACCTCAAGCGCTTCCCGGTGGACACGCTCAAGATCGACCGGTCCTTCGTGAAGGGGCTCTCCGCGCGACGGCGACGACACCGCCATCGTGCGCGCAGTCGTCACCGTGGCTAAGACCCTCAACATGGACGTGACCGCCGAAGGCACGTCGAGACCGATCAGCAGCGGATCGAGCTAAAGGCTGGCTGCGACCGCGGCCAGGGCTTCCTGTTCGCGCGGCCGGCGGACGCGGAGCACGTGACACCGCTCCTGGCGATCTCGAAGAGCAGCGCCCTCGTCGCCGCCTAGCAGGGTGCCGATAAGGGCCCATCTGCGTCATTTGTAAAAACTCTTGAAGGCGCCCTCGACCGCAGGCGGCTGAGGAAGTCCAGATGCCGGGCCGGGCGCCCGAGGACGCACGCGAGGCGTACTCCTGTACGTTAATGACGTGCGGCCGAAATAACAAGCTGAATGGGCCCTTATCGGCCGCCTGCCGCGTGGCGACGAACTTGAATGACGGTGGCGATGGTCAGGAAGCATGAAGGCCCGCAGAGGCCACGAAGACCATGCGCGGCTCGCCGCGGTCGAGCAGCCAGCCGAAGAGAAGCGGGGTGAGCGACGAGGCCCAGGTCCGAGCCCCAGAGTAGACCGAAGCCGTACACCTTCCGAGGCGCTGGCAGCTCGCGCGACGCCCGCGCACCAGCATGTCGCGGGGAGGCGAGGTAGCGCCCAGGCAGAGAGCCGGCCGAGCGCCATACGACCGGCAGCAGCGCCAGAGGCGGCGGCCGCGCTCGCGATGACGCGGGCTCCCGCCGGCGCGCCAGGAACATGCCGCCGCCCGCGATCACGTCGTGACGGCTGGTGCCGGTCGCGCGGAAGGCCCCGACGAGGATGCCGCCGGCGCTGCCCAGGAGCGAACGCCGTCAGCGCGCCCGTGGCGAGGCCGAGCGAGGCGCCTCGTAGATCGCGACCATGGCCGAGACGGAGAAGGTCTGGATGCCGATGAGCGCGGTCGCCAGGAGCGCGAAGCAAGCGAAGGCGACCAGGATGGGCGTCGCCATGAGGAGCCTCACGCTGGCCGTCCAGCCCGCTCGACGGCGCGCCGCGCAGCCCGATCGGACTCGCGCCGGTCGTCGAGCGCCTCGCCCTGCGTCGAGAGCGCGACTGCCGCCGCGATGCCAAGGACGCCCACCGTGACGAGGCGCCCGGCGCCAGCCGATCGTCGCACGGACAGCGGTCCACGACGACAGCCGGGCGCCACGGCCCAGCCGAGGTTGCCGCAGATGCCAGTGGACGCCGTAGGCGCGGCCAGAGCCTGCGCGGCGAGATCGAGGCGTTGAAGATCGAGTAGTCGGCCGGGTGGAACACGCTGTTGCCGAGGCCGCCAGGAGCGCGGCCGCCACGCAGCGCCAGGTAGGACGGGCGCCACCCCCGACGAGCGCCATCGCTCCAGCGAGAGGAGCCATGCCGGTCGGCAGCACGCGGCGCGCGCCCCAGTGATCGACGAGGAAGCCCGGACGCGGTCTGGCCGATGCCGGAGGAGGCGTAGAAGAGGCTCATCAGGAGGCCCCAGCTGGACAGTAGGTGACGCCGAAGTACATCGCGCAGGAGCGGGAAGAGCGGCGGCAGCGTCAGCTGGAAGAAGTGGCTGACGAAATGGGCCCCGCGCCACCAGGCCGATAATGCGGACGTCTCGCCTCAGAGCTGCCTCGTGGAGCCTCGGCCGACGTCAGGATCGCGCGCACCTCCGGGTGACAGGTCAGCGCCCGGCGGGGGCCGGGGCGCCCGCCCAGCGCAACGCAACGCCGAAGCCGGGATGCGGGGGATTCTCGCCGCGTGGTACCATGCTCCGGCTCGCACACCACGGATCTGAGCAGGGGAGACTGACGCCATGCCGATCCAGCACGTGGGCCGCCCGGTCAAGCGGCTCGAGGACCCCAAGCTCATCACGGGCGCGGACCGCTATGTGAACGACGTGCGCCTCGAGGGAGCGCTCCAGCTGGCGTTCGTCAGGAGCCCCACGCCGCACGCGGTTCTCAAGCGCGATCGACACCGCGCTGCGAGCGAAGTTCCCGGGGTCGTCGCCGGTCCTGACCGGGCGCCGACATCAACGCCGAGGTCGGCGTCATCCACACGCCGATCCCGCCCGAGATGTTCGCCTCGATGAACCGGCAGGGGCTACACGATGCTGGCCGAGGGCGCGTGCGTCACGTGGGCGAGCCCGTGGCCGTCGTCGCCGCCGAGTCCGGCGCAGGCCGCGGTGGACGGCGGCCGAGGCCGTGGTCGTGGACTACGAGCCGCTGCCGGCCGTCGTGGACCGAGGCGGCGCTTCGCACTGGCGCGCCGCTCCTATACCCGGAGACCGGATCCAACCTCGGCGTCCTGTTCAAGCTCGAGAAGGGCGACGTCGACGCGGTCTTCAAGACGGCGCCCGTGATCATCGACGATCGGCTGATCAACCAGCGCGTGATCCCGCTCGCGATGGAGCCGCGCGCGTGCAGCGCGACCTGGGATCGCCAAGGCGCAGAAGATGACCATGTGGGGCGACACCGCAGATCCCGCACGGCATGCGGAACCAGGTCGCCGAGCGGCTCAGCTCAAGCCCGAGCAGATCCACCTGATGACCGGGCGCGTGGGCGGCGGGTTTGGCGCAAAGTGCCCGTGTACCAGGAAGACACCATCGTCCCGATGCTCGCCGAAGCGCCTCGGACCGCCCCGTGCGCTGGGCGGCGACGCGGCGCGAGGACATGCAGGCGACGGGGCACGGCCGCGACATGCGCCGCCACCTGCGCCTGGCCGCCGACTCGACGGGCCGCATCCTGGCGCTCGACGCGAAGATCACCGGCAGACGTCGGCTACTGCCTCTACCACGTCGGCTGCCTCCTGCCGGTCCTGTGCGCCCAGATGATCACGGGCTGCTACGACATCCAGACGGCGCGGGCCGAGGTCGTCTGCGCCTTCACCAACACGATGGGCACGGTGCCCTATCGCGGCGCGGGGCAGCCCGGGGCCGCTTACTTCATCGAGCGCGGCATGAATCTGCTCGCCGCGAAGGTCGGCCTCGACCCGTCGGAAGTCAGGCGGCGCAACTTCATCCACCTCGACAAGTTTCCCTACGACACGGCGCTCGGGAACTCCACTACGACAGCGGCAGTACACGCGCGCCCTCGACCACGCGCTCTCGTGAAGGCCGGCTACGAGGGCTCCGCCAGCAGCAGCAGGCGGCGCGCGCCCACGGGCGCCTCGTGGGCATCGGGCTCGCCTCCTACGTCGAGATCTGCGGCTTCCGAAGAGGACGAGGTGTCGAGACCTCGTCGTGGCCGCCGACGGGCGCGTGACCCCGCTGACGGGCTCGGCCTCTCACGGAGCAAGGCCATGAAACGGCCTACGCCCAGCTGGTCGCCGACGAGCTCCAGATCCCGATGGAGATGGTCAAGGTCGCTCAGGGCGACACGGCGCTCGTCAGGAACGGCGTCGGCACCTTCGGCAGCCGCTCGGGCGGCGCGCGGCGGCATGCACGCCCTCGGCCAGGCGGTCAAGGTCAGGACAAGGCGCAGCAGGTCGCCGCCAAGCCTTCTCGAGGCGGCGCCGCGCAGGATCTCGTGCTGGCCGACGGCAAGTTCCACCGTGCGCGGGCGTGCCCGGATCGCGCCGTCACCTGGCAGCAGGTCGCCGCGGCCGCCAAGGGCAGCCTCGAGCTCGCACGAGGACATCAAGGCGGGCACGGGCATGCTCTTCCCCTTCGGCTCCCACGTCGCCATGGTCGAGGTGGACAAGGACACCGGGCCGGGTCACGATCCTCAAGCTACATGTCGGTGGACGACGCGGGCTTCCTCATCAACCCGCTCTCTGCGTCCAGGGCCAGGTGCACGGCGGCCTGGCGACAGGGCATCGGCCAGCGCTGCTGGGAGGAAGCGGCCTTCGACGAGTCGGGCCAGCTCGTCTCGTCGACGCTCATGGACTACTCGATCCCGAAGGCGGACGATCTGATCTCGTTCGCAGAACGACCACACGCGCACGCACTCGCCGCGCACGCACGCTCGAGCGTCAGGGCATCGGCGAAGCCGCGACCATCGGCTCGACGCCCGCCATCGCCAACGCGGTCGATGGATGCGCTCGCCCCGCTCGGCGTCACTCCACGTGGACCTGCCGCTCACGCCGCAGCAAGATCTGGGCCGCCATGGGCGCGGCCCGGACGCGCTAGAGTCAGAGGAGGCCGTTACGATGAAGGCTGCCGTCCTGTACGAAGCGAACACGCCGCTCCAGATCGTGGACCTCCAGCAGCAGGGACCGCAGGCGGGCGAGGCGCGCGGTGCGCGTCAAGGCCGCGGGCGTCTGCCACAGCGACTGGCACATCATGAACGGCGACTGGCAGGTGCCGCTGCCCATGGTCCTGGGCCACGAGGCGGCGGGCATCGTCGAGGAGGTCGGCGCGGGCGTGACCACCGTCAGGCCCGGCGACCACATCATCTTCTCCTTCCGGCCGCAGTGCGGGCGCTGCCTCTACTGCTCGCTCGGCCGCTCCATCCTCTGCGACGGCTACAAGTCCGCGCGCTGGGCGATGCTCGACGGCTCCCACCGCCTCACGCCGCAAGGGCCAGAACATCAACCAGATGGCGCGGATCGGCACCTTCTCCGAGTCCGTCGTCTGCCCTGCCGAGATGCTGGTGCCGATCCGCAAGGAGATGCCGTGGCCGCAGGCGGCGCCTCGTCGGCTGCTGCGTGCCCACGGGCGTGGGCGCCGTCACCTCGTGCGCGAAGGTCGGAAGCGGGCGCCTCCGGTCCTCGTCATCGGCTGCGGCGGCGTCGGCCTCAACGTCGTCCAGGGCGCGCGGCTGGCCGGCGCCGGGATGATCGTGGCCTGCGACCTCCTCGAGCAGCAAGCTCGGCTATGCGAAGGAGTTCGGCGCGACCCACACCTTCAACGGCAAGCAGGACAACATCGTCGAGCGCGTGCGCGAGCCTGACCCAGAGGCCGCGGCGTGGACTACGCGTTCGACGCCATCGGCGGCGAGCAGACCACGCTCCAGATCCTCGACGCGATCCGCCCGGGCGGCGTGGCCGTCATCGTCGGCATGGCGGCCATGGCCGTCCGCGCGCCCATCACGCCGTATCATGATGGCGGCTCCAGGAAAAAGACGCTCAAGGGGCACCATGTACGGCTCGGTGCGCCCGTCGATCGACTTCCCGCGTCTCGGTCGAGCTCTATCTCGACGGCCGGCTCAAGATCGACCAGCTCGTCAGCCGCACGTACACGATCGAGGAGATCAACGAGGGCTTCACTGCCATGCGGACCGGCCAGGTCGCGCGGGCGTGGTCGTCTTCAACTGAAGACCCGATGAACCCAAGTCGCACCAGATCACTGCGAAACCGCGCGCGACGCCAGGCGCCCCGGGCGAAGAGGTCGTCACCAGCACGTGCGGACACAATTGCGGCGGGCGCTGCGTGGTCAACGCCCACGTCAAGGACCGGGCGGATCGTCGCATCAGCACGCGACCCGCGAAGTGGACGCCTCGAGATGCCGCCCTCACCGCCTGCGCGCGCGGCTGCGCGCCGCCGACCGACATCAGTCACACCCGACCGCCTGCGCTACCCGCTGCGACGCGTGGGCCCGGGGCTCGGGCTCGTGGGAGCGCATCTCGTGGGACGAGGCGCTCGGCGAGGTCGCGGCCAGATGCTGCGCATCCGCGAGACGTACGGGCCCGCCGCCATCCTCGACTGCTCGCGCTCGGGCAACACGGCCGTCGCTCCACAACCGCGCCGCCATCCAGCGGCTTCTCCACCTGCTTCGGCGGCTGCACCGAGCTGTGGTCGAACCTGTCGAACGAGGCCGAGATCTTCGCCCTGCGCACACCTACGGCGCCGAAGGCCGACTGCAAGTTGCTCGGGCCGCGAGCCCGGCGACTACGTCAACTCGAAGCTCATGATCCTGTGGGGCTGGAGCCCGGCCGACGGCACCTTCGGCACCGGCAATCGCAGCAGTACCTGCACGTGGGCGCACGAGCGCGGCGTCCGCATCGTCACGCGTCGATCCGCGCGCGCACGCGGACGAGCGCTGCAGATGTCCGACGAGCACATCGATCCGCTCGGGCTCGGACGCCGCCATGCTGATCGCGATGGCGCAGGTGATCGTGAGCGAGGGCCTGCACGACCAGGCCTTCCTGCGACCGCCATCGTGCTGGGCTTCGACGAGGCGCACCTGCCGACGGCGCCGCCCGGGCGCGTCGTACCGCTCCTATCTGCTGGCCTATCGCGACGGCGTGGTCAAGACGCCCGAATGGGCGGAACCGCTCACCGGCATGCCGGCGGCGACCATCCGGCGGCTCGGCGCATCGAGTTCGCCACGCATCAAGCCGGCGCGCTGCAGCTGCGGCTACGCGCCGGGGCGCACGGCCTACGGCGAGCAGTTCCACCGCGCCGCCTACGCGCTTGCGGCCATCACCGGCAATATCGGCATCCCGGGCGGCAACTCCGGCGTCAGCAACGGCGCCACCGGACGCACCGGCATCAAGCGCCTGCCGCGCCGGCACCAATCCCGACCGACTCGCGGGTGGCCTCGCACCGCTCCTGGCTGACGTGCTCGGCGCAGCGGCAAGCCGGCGGCTACCCGCCGACATCAAGATGATCTACTCGGCCTGCGGCGATCTCTCCAACCAGTGCCCCAACGTCAACAAGATCGCCGCCGGGCTCGAGCGCCTGGAGTTCGATCGTCGTGCACGACCACTTCCTGACGCCGACCGCGCGCTACGCCGACATCGTCCTGCCGGCGACCACCTTCTGGGAGCGCAAGCGACGTCCACACGCCGTGGGCCGGGCGCCGGCCACTACGCCATCTTCATGACGCCAGGCGATCAAGCCGATGTACGAGTGCCGCAACGACGTGGACATCTGCGCCGACCTGGCCAGCGCGGCTCGGGCATCGAGGGCTACAAGCGCGTGGACGACGTCGAGTGGCTGCGCGAGATCTGCGCCGGCACCGCCGTGGACGACTTCGACGCCTTCCGCCAGCAGGGCGTCGCGCGCCTGCCCGCGCCGGAGGACGCCGGTGGCCTTCGCCGCCCAGAGTGCGCGACCCGGAGCGGCACCCTTTCTCGACGCCGTCGGGCAAGATCGAGATCTACTCGACCTCGATCGCGGCCAACCCGACCCGCTACGGCCTCGGCGCGATCCCGCCGATCCCGACGTGGATCCCGCCGCATCAAGGCGATCCGCGCCATCCCCTCGAGCTGATCGCGCAAGTCGCGGGCCCGGACGCACTCGATTCACGACAACCAGCCATCATTGGCCAGGGTGGACAAGCAGGACGTGTGGATCCACCCGGAAGACGCCGCCGGCGCGTGGCATCGCTAGACGGCCAGCCGGTCCGCGCGTGTTCAACGATCGCGGGGCCACGGTGGTGCCGGCGCGCGTGACGGACACCGCCCGCGGCGTCGTCGCGTCAGGGGCAGCCTGGTTCACCCCCGGCCCATCGAGGCACCGACACGCGGGTGCGCCAACGTCCACCGGGACCCTGGCGAGCCTGCGGCGCGCCGACGTACAACACGTGCCTCGTGGAGGTCGCTGCCGCTCCGCCTGACTGCCGCGCCCGCCGCATCTTCATGAGCGACGACGCCGACATCGAGGCGAAGATCGCGGCCGCCCTCCGCGGCCTGGGAGCCACCTGCGAAGTCATCCGGATAGATCCCGACTTCGCCGACACGGCAGCCTTCTGCGAAAGTACGGTGTGCCGCTCGACCATTCGGGCAACACCATCATCGTCGGCTCGAAGAAGGGGCCGAAGAAGTACTGCGCCGTGCCTCGTGCTCGCGACGACGCGGCTCGACGTCAACCACGGTGCGCCGCCTCATGGACGTTTCGCGAGTCTCGTTCGCCACGGCCGACGAGACGAAGGATCTCACGGGCATGATGATCGGCGGCGTGACCCTGCTCGGCCCCTTCCGCCCGCCGTGCCCATCTACGTCGACGAGCGCATCATGGCGCTCGACTACGTGATTCTCAGCGGCAGCCGTTCCTCCAAGCTCAAGCTCTCCCCCGACCTCCTGCGCCGCCTGCCCAGCCTCACGGTCGTTCCCGACCTCGCGCTGGCCGCGTCATGAAGATCGGCGTCAACCTGATCAACTTCGGCCCGGGCGCCAATCCCGGAGGCGCTCGTCCTGGGCGCGCATCGTCGAAGACCCGGGCTTTCACCTGCTGATGACCTCCGACCACGTGGCGATCACGCCCGATGTCGCCAGCCGCTACCCCGCGCCCTTCTACGAGCCCCTGACCATGCTGGGCTGGCTCGCGGGCGTCACGCCGCAGGCTCGAGCTCGGCACCACGGTTATCATCGTCCCCTACCGCCACCCGCTCGAGACGGCGCGAGCGACGGCGGTGGTTGACCAGCTCTGCGGCGGACGCTTCATCTTCGGCGTGGGCGTCGGCTGGGCCAAGCAGAATTCGAGACGCTCGGCCTGCCGCTTCGAGAAGCGCGGGGCCATGACCAACTGACTATCTGAACGCGATCAAAGGCCTGCTGGACACATGGACGTCGCTTCCTATGAGGCCGCTTCGTCCGCTTCGCCGGCGTGCACACGACGCACGCGGCCGCTCCGCACGCCTCATCCGCCGATCTGGGTCGGCGGCGCGAGCGATGCGGCGCTCCGCCGCGCGGTGCTCATGGCGATGCCTGGCATCCGATCAGGATCCGCATTGACTGGCTGCGCGAGACGGGCCTGCCCAGGCTCAAGAGATTGCCGCCAAGGAAGGCCGGCCGGTCCCGGCGCTCTGCCCGCGCATCAAGTTCCACGCTCTCCGAGGGTCCCCTGCCCGAAGCTGAGCGTGCCGCCGGCAGGGCAGTCTCGAGCAGGTGCGCGCCGACCTGCGCGCGCTCGAAGCCATGGGCGCGCCCTATGTCCTGCTCGACACCTACAATGACGATCCCGAGGCGACGCGGAGCCACGAGCCGGCACTGGCGGCTCCTGGAAGACGGCGGCAGGCGGCCTGGTATCCCGCGGGGACCATCCGCTCTTGAACACGGTCGCTCTTGCAGTGGCTCGGCGCGGCCGCGACGTTCCTGCTCGCGGCCGGCCAGCCGAGCCGAGGACCACGCACCATGGTCACACTCGGAACGCGACGCCCGGCGGCGGCTTTCCCGTCTACCGGTCAGGCCGTCGCCGGACCATCAACGGGGTCGACCCTCGCTCGAGGTGAAGACGCGCAACACCAGGGGCTCGACGGAGAACGTGCCGCTGCTCGAGGCGGGACAGCTCGACCTGGCGCTGGTGCAGGGCGAAGTCGCCCACGAGGCACTGGCCGGCATCGGCCGCCCACCAGCCGACTCGCGATCCTGGCGGCGATGTACACGACGCCCGGCATGTTCGTCGTGCGCGGCGAGCGTCAGCCAGTACCGTGGCATCGGCGATCTCAAGGGCGAGGCCGTCGCCCGGGGCGCGCGCGGCTCGGGGCTCGTGGTCCTCGCGCGCGTACGTCCTGACGGCTCGGCCTCGACATGGCGCGTGATTTCCAGTCGATCTACCTCGACCAGGCCGGCGATGGTCCCGCCATGGTCCTGGATGGCCGCGCGGCCGCACTCGGGGCGGCGGATCCGGGCTGGCCGGGCTTCACTGGCCGTCACGCGCGGCGCCCAGGGGCGCGCGCTTCATTGGACCAACAGCGGAGGAGAGGACGCGCATCCAGGCAAGCACGCGTTCCTCAAAACACTCACCATCCCGGCCGGCGCGTATCCGGGCAGACCGAGCCCATCGTCTCCGTCGGCTCGTGGAGCTTCATATCCTGGCCCGGCCCGACCTCGCCGAGAGACAGCGTACCGCTCTCGCGCGCGCTGCTCCGCGGCGAAGCCGGCTGCCCCAGGCCCGGCTGCCCCAGGCGACGGAGCGACGGCGGCCAATACCGCCGCCGCGTCGCGCCCCGACCTCATCCACCCGGCGCGCGGCGCTATTTTCACAAGCCGCTCAGCCCTAGGAGAATCAATGGCGATGGCGTGGAGGTGGGATCTCTCCAGCGACACGGTCACCAAGCCCACGCAGGACATGCGCCGCTTCATGTGCGAGGCCGAAGTGGGCGACGAGCAGAAGCACGAGGATCCCACGGTCAACCTTCTCCAGGAGATGGTGGCCGAGCTCCTCGGCAAGGAGGCGGCACTCTTCCTGCCGTCAGGCACGATGTGCAACGAGATCGCGCTCCGCGTGCACTGCCGACACGGCGACGAGATGCTGGCGCACCAGTCGGCGCATCCGATCCACTTCGAGGGCGGCGGTCCCGGCAGCGCTGGCCGGCGTCAACGTCCGGCCCTCGACGGCGCCGCGTGGGCAGTACGACGCGGCGACCCTCGAGGCCGCCATCCGGCCGGACAATCGCCACATGCCGCGGAGCCGTCTCGTCTGGATCGAGCAGACGGACGTCGAATCTCGCGTGTGGCGGCTCCATCTGCCGCCTCGAAAGGTGCGCGAGGTCACCGACGTGGCCCGGCGCCGCGGGCTCGCCACTCACATGGACGGCGCGCGCCTCATGAATGCCGTGGTCGCCACGGGCGTGTCGGCGCGCAGTGGGCCGCGCCTCGACTCGGCGTGGATCGACTTCACCAAGGGGCTGGGCGCCGGTCGGCGCAGTCGCTCGCGGGCCCGCGAGATTTCATCGCGGAGGCGTGGCGTCTCAAGCAAGCAGAGATGGGCGGAGCCATGCGGCAGAGCCGGGCATCATCGCCGCCGGCGGGATCTACGCGCTCCGCCACCACGTCAAGCGACTGGCCGAGGACCACGCCAATGCGAGGCGCCTGGCCGAGGGCCTTGCGCAAGCTTCCCGGGATCGAGCTCGACCCCGCGACGGTCGAGACTACCTCGTCTCTTCGGATCTCACGGGGTCGATCGACGCCGGCGGCCGTGCACAGGGCTGCTGGCGCGCGGCGATGGGGGCGCTCCGCCCGGCCATCCGCGCCGTCACCCATCTGGACGTGAGCGCGGCGGCCATCGACGAGAACACTCGCCGCGGCGCGCGAGATCTTCCGGGGTTGACGGCGTCGCGCGCGGATCTGTTCGACCATAAGTCGCGGTGCCCGGCCACCTCTCTGGGCGCTTTCGCGGCGAGCTGGGCAGCCTGATGACCGGCTGCCCCTCGATGGCCAGGGCCTTCATGGCCCAGGCGCTATGCGTACGAGGGCGGAGGATCGTCGAAGTTGCTCGGCCTCTCTGGCGCATATGCGGGATTTCTCACCGGTTTCTATTGGGAAACGCACGGCCCCAGCATCCCACCACGTCACCTTCAAGGTGCCGAGCGCGAGATCAGCGCGCGCGGAGGCCGCGGATTACGACGCGTCGTCGGTCGCGACTTGACTCGTTCGACGGAATGGCGCGAGGCCTTCCTGCATCGAAGAGCAGGCCCTCGGCATCTGGTGCGGATTCTGCCCAGCCCAGTTTTCAAAGACGGAACCGCGTTCCACCCCTCCCCCAGGAGTCTCCGCGCCTCCACCGCCCGTATTGTGTGTGGTCACTGGGGCTGCTGCCAGACTCGCGAGCGCGCGATCGCCCAGACACGGTGCTCCAGGGCACGATGATGGACGGGCCGCCGGGCACTCTCGTCTTTTCGCTGGCCGGGCTCGTTCACTGAGGCTTTGCCGTGGAAACCCGGTCAGAATGAGGGCCCGATTGCGATCGAGCTGGCGAGCGCGCGCAGGTAGCGCTGCCGGCTGGCCCGCATCCCTACTCGGGGACTGTGTTCGAAGAGGAGGCCCACAACATGGGAATCCCTATGGTGGCATCGGTCGGGAGACTTCGTCGCGAGTCAGCGGGCTCGATCTCCAGCCGCTCGAGCGACGGCGCCTTCGCTGGGTGCGCGGTTCCACCACTACGCCAAATCCTCGTCTTCCTCGAGCAGCGCATCAGCGACGACCAGCAGAAGATCGCCTTCAGCGAGCGCTTCGGCCCGCCAGGTCAGCATCCGCAAGGACCGCCCCGCCGGATCGCCTTCCCCAGGGTCTCCGACGCATCTCGAACGTGGACGAGCGCGGCCGTGCGTCTTCACGATCCCGACGACGAGCGCGCCATCTACAATGCGGGCAACCTTGGCTCTGGCACAGCGGCAGCTCCTTCAGCGCGTGCCCGCCATGGCGTCCCTCTCGGGCGGTCCGCCGGAGGGGCGGCGAGACGGAATACGCCGATCTCCGCGCGGCCTGGGACAGCTCCCGGTGATCGCAAAGCGGGGGTCGACGGCTCGTGGTAGCACAGCTTCCGTCTACTCGCAGGGTCATCGGCTACGATAGCCAGTTCACCGACGCCGGGCGCGCCGGGGTCCCACCCGTGCCCCAGGCGGTGGTGCGCATCGGGCGACGGGCGTCGCTGGCAGGCTCGCACGCCTCATAACGTCAGCCGTCCCGTCGAGGAGAGCCGCTTCGCGAGCTGCTCGACTACGCAGCCGCAATTCGTCTACCGCCACGCCTGGCGGCAGCACGACCTCGTGATGTGGGACAACCGCTGCGTGCTCCACCGCGGCCGCCCATGGGACGAGCAGCGCTACGCGTCGCGTCATGCACCGGACCGGTGGCCGGCAGGCGGGCCCCACCGCAATCGACGGCCACCCCATCCCCGTCGGCTAGCCGGGGTCGCCTCCTGGCCGTAAGAGAGGCGGGGCGCGCTCCCCTTCGGGAGAGGGCGCCCGCCGGTCCTCGTGCGGCCGCGCTGGGTCTGATCGCCTCCTCGATCTGCTTCTTCACCGCATCCAGGTTGAAGGAAGCCGGGTCCTGCATCGGCGGGTAGTCGATCGCGGTCTTGCGCCAGATTCCGCCACCGTCTGCTGGACCGAGACGAACCGCCAGAACTCGCGGGCATAGAAGTCGTTCATGTAGCCGCCGCCCAGATTGTTCGAGGCTCTGGCCGCCGATCGACGGCGTCCGCTCGAACGGGATCCTGGCGGATGTTGACCATGCGCGGGCATGTCGGTCGTGACCTTCGTCGCCGGGCCAGCCTTGCGGCTGCTGGTAGAACTGGAACTTGAAGTCATCGATGCCGCACGGCGCCCAGGTGCGGCCCGCCGAAGTAGAAGAATTCGTGGCGCGCTGGACGGCCCTTTGCCCTGCAGCAGGTCCATCTGGTTGTAGCCGTCGAGATGGTTCTTGTAGGTCCGGTCGCCGAGCTTCACGCCCTTCAGCAGCTGGTCGGTGATGTTCGGATTGCCGGCGGCAGCGACCAGGGTCGGGAACCAGTCGAGGGCCGGAGAAGATGCCGTTCTCGACCGTGCCCGGCTTGATCTTGCCCGGCCAGCGGGCGATGCACGGCGCGCGGAAGCCGCCTTCGCACGACGGTGCCCTTGGTGCCCTTGAACGGCGTCATGCCGCCGTCCGGCCAGGTGAACACCTCGGCGCCGTTGTCGGTGGTGAAGACGACGATGGTGTTGTCGGCCTCGCCGATGTCCTCGAGGTGTTTCATGATGGCGCCGACGCTGTCGTCCATCTGCGCCATGCCGGCCTCTTCCAGACCGTAGTTGGTCTCGCTGTTCATCATGCGCCTGGTATTTCTGGGACAGGAAGGTCCAGACGTGCATGCGCGTCGTGTTGTGCCAGACGAAGAACGGCTTGCCGGCCTCTTGGCCTTGTCCATGAAGCCGCTTGCAGTGCTCGACGAGCACCTCGTCGAAGGTCTCCATGTCGTACTTGGCGCTCTGTGGGCCTGCTTGCCACGTCTGGATGGTCGGCCGTCATGTCCGTGTACGGCGCCAGCGGGCCCTCGTCGACGATCCGCTGTTTGCCGATCTTGCCCCAGCGCGGCATCGCCGGTCGGTCGTCGGTGTCGGTCGCCCAGGATATGCACGAGGTTGCGCGGCCCGTACTTGGTCATGGAAGTGCCAGGGTCTCTGGGGAACGAGTACCAGTACGGGATCCGACATGGCGTCGAGGTGGTACAGGTAGCCGAAGAACTCGTCGAAGCCGTGCAGCGTCGGCAGGAACTTGTTCAGGTCGCCGAGGTGGTTCTTGCCGAACTGCCCGGTGGCGTAGCCCTGCGCCTTGAGCGCGGTCGCGATGGTGCATGCCTGGGCCGGCATGCCGACGTCGGCGCCGGCCTGGCCGAACCGTCGTCAGAGCCGGTGCGCAGCGGGATTTCGCCGGTGATGAAGGCTGGCCCGGCCTGCCGTGCAGCTTCGCCTCGGCGTAGTAGTCAGTAAACAGCATGCCCTGCGACGGCGAGCTTGTCGAGGTTCGGCGTCTTGCCGGACATCATGCCCCGGTGATAGGCGCCGATGTTGAACCAGCCGACGTCGTCGCCCATGATGACCAGTGTTGGGCTTCTTCGCCAGCGCCTGTGCGGCCGCCGGCCCGGCGTATTATCACCGTCTACGGCCGCCGCGAACAGAACAGCGACTTTTGCGCGTTTATGCAATTTCCTGTTCTTCGCTTTCCTCGTATTGCCGCATGTACCTTTACAAACTCGCAGTAGTCACCACCGGCTCGGCGCCACCCTCAGCCGCGCGCAGACTGCGCGGCCGTCATCGATCGAGGCCTTGGCTGCAGCTCTTCGCCGTCGAGTCATAGGTGCCCCACCGTGCGCTGGCCTCACCTCTTCGCCGAGTGACGAACAGCGCTACCGGTGCTGGCGCACATCCGGTCATCCAGCGCCGACGGCAACACCACCATGATCCACTGCCCCCTTCTCGTGCTTTCCATGTCGAAGATCCACCTCCTTCGTGTGGAGTGAGTTGCACCCGGCAGCCCCATCGAAGACAGGCTACCCCGATCCTCGAGAACCTCAATGCCACAGGCTTCACCCCGAGACGCATTACCGTTCGCCCCGCATGGCGGCACACCGCCGGCACCAGCTCGTGTCCGGCGCTGTGCTTCTCGAAATGTGTAAAGGCCAAGCGCCGGCCGCGTAGCCGCTCCGTCAGCTCAGCATCGTCGTGAACACGGTGACCAGCACGACCCGCGTGCCGGACGTCGCGCGAGGAGCGCCACCGTCGCGGCGATCCCGTCGAGACCGGGCATCACGATGTCGGTGACGACCACGTCGGGGCGGTAGTCATCGACCGCCTGGAGCAGGGCCGTGCCCGTCAGCGACCGTGGCGACGACGTCGAACTCCGCGCTCAGAGCAGGCCGCGCAGCTCTGCGGCGACCCTGCGCGTGATCCTCGGCGATGCAGGCACCACCCGCGGTCGGTCCACGCGCAGAATGTAGGTGCCGGGGCGCGACTGCGCACAATTCGGAGAATTACGGACCGCCTCCGGAGAACTACTGAGGCGAGCGTCGCGGTGCGGCCTTCGCCCGCCGGACCCGGCTACTCTGGCGGGGCGCAGCTCAGGCCGTGCTCGATGGCGTAGCGGATCAGCTCGGCCGTGGTCTGGAGTCCCAGCGCCTGCCATGACCTGGTACTTGTGCGTCTCCACGGTGCGCGGCGACAGTCCGAGCGCGGCGGCAACCTCCTTCATCGTCCGCCCTCGCGCGATCAGCGAGACCACCTCGCGCTGGCGGGCGTCAGCGCCCCGCGCCCGAGGTGCCCCTGTCCGCCAGCGTCGTGAAGACGTCGGACGCGAGCTGAGGCGGCAGGTACGTCCGCACCCGGAGCACCGCGTGGATGGCGGCGATGAGCTCTTACCGGCCGCGTGCTTCACGACGAAGCCCGGAAGCCCCGGCGCGCAGCGCCTCGGCCGCGAGCTGGGCGTCGGCGTGCATGGTCAGGAAGATCACCTTGGCCGCGATCGCGTCCGCCTTGAGCCGGCGCAGCGCCTCGAAGCCCGCCCATGCCGGGCATGGCCACGTCGGTCACGATGACGTCGGGTCGGAGCTGCCGCGCGGCCTCGATCAGGCCGGGCGCCGTCGGCCACGGTTCCGACGAGGAGAATTCGCTGCGCAGAAGGCTCGCGGAGTCCCTCCGTGACGATCGCGTGGTCGTCGGCGAGCAA
>ERZ1370068.8849-contig-7670_pt1 | contig 23909 bp, 27 predicted proteins | sample MGYA00561227_ERZ1370068 | MGnify/ENA primary metagenome ERZ1370068 (study PRJEB38410, sample SAMEA6850437) | metagenome | study: Metagenomic assessment of the ecological functions of the soil: analysis of the soil microbiota associated with the...
GGTTACATTGCTGACGCCAACGTTCCCGGCGAGCTCGAGACGACTGAGAAGTTCGCCTGCGACATCCTCGAGCTGTGCATCGAGGTGGGCGGCACGATCACCGGCGAGCACGGCGTCGGCATCGAGAAGATCAACCAGATGTGCACGCAGTTCGCGACGCGCCGAGCTCGCGCAGTTCCACGCGGTGAAGGCGGCCTTCGACCCCGACGGGCTGCTCAATCCCGGCAAGGCGGTGCCGACGCTGCATCGCTGCGCGGAGTACGGCGCGATGCGCGTGAAGGGCGGGCAGCTGCCGCATCCCGAGTCTGCCGAGGTTCTGAATGGCCGTGGTCGCGGAAGGGAACGTCCGTAGCCGCGCGCTGAATGCTGCGCGCGATCCGCCCGGCGCATCGACGGTCATCGCCGACGAGGAGGGCCTGAAGCCCTTCGAGACCGACGCCTTCATCATCGCATCGCGAAACGCCGATGCTCGCCGTGCTGCCGGAGTCCGAGGACGCAGGTGCGCGCGGTCGTGAAGGCGTGCCGCCGCCTCGGGCGTTCCGGTGGTCTCGCGCGGCGCGGGCACGGGCATTTCGGGCGGCGCGATCCCGCATCGCGACGGCGTGCTGCTCGTGCTCTCGAAGATGCAACCGGATCCTCGATGTGGATCTGCCGGGCGCGCGCGGCGACCGTCGAGCCGGGCGTGCGCAACCTGCAAGTCTCGGAAGCCGCCGCGCCGCACGGCCTCTTCTATGCGCCCGATCCGTCGAGCCAGTCGATCTGCTCCATCGGCGGCAACGTCGCGGAGAACGCGGGCGGCGTGCATTGCCTCAAGTACGGCTTCACGACGCACAACCTGCTCGCGGTGCGCGCGCATCGACGCGCGACGGCGACGTCGATCGCCAGCGGCGATGGCGCGCTCGATGCGCCCGGACTACGACCTGCTCGCGCTGGTGACCGGCAGCGAAGGCAACCTCGGCGTGATCACGCAGCGCGACCGTGCGCTGGTCGCGCCGCCGGAGCGCACCGAGACGCTCCTCGCCGCCTTTCCCAGCGTGCGCCAGGCCGCCGAGGCCGTGAGCGAGATCGATCGGCGCGGGCATCGTGCCCGCGGCGCTCGAGATGATGGACCGCATCGTGATCGAGGCGTGCGAGCGCTTCATGGGACTGGGATTTCCGCGCGATGCCGAGGCGCTGCTGCTCGTCGAGGTCGACGGCGGCGCGCGAGGAGGCGCACGAGGCGCTCGCACGTACGCGCGATCCTCGACGCACTGCGGCGCGACCGAGATCCGCGTGGCTGCCGACGAGGCGCGAGCGCGCGCGCCTGTGGCGATCGCGCAAGGGCGCCTTCACGGCGCTCGCGACGATCCTGCCCGGACTACTACACGATCGACGGCACGATCCCGCGCCGCTGCCTGCCCGAGGTGCTCGACCGAGTATGTGTACGAGCTCGCGGCGGAATACGGCCTGGTCGTCGGCAACGTCTTCCATGCGGGCGACGGCAACATCCACCCGTGCATCTTCTACGACGCGCAACATGCCGGGCGAGCTCGGAAGCAGCGAGGAGCTCGGCGGGCGCATCCTCGAGCTGCTGCGTCGAGGTGGGCGGCAACGATCACCGGGCGAGCATGGCGTGGGCATCGAGAAGCTTCAGCCAGATGTGCGTGCAGTTCCGCGCGCCCGAGATCGCCGCCTTCCACGACGTGGAAGCGCGCGTTCGATCCCGACGGCATCCTCAATCCCGGCAAGGCCGTGCCGACGCTCAAGCGCTGCGCCGAATGGGGCGGCACGCACGTGCGCGGCGGCCGCGTGCCGCGTCCCGACATCCCGCGTTTCTGATGAGCCGACGACTTCATCGCCGACTCCATGCGAGCGCGTGCGCGATCATGCGGCGCGCAAGGCGGCCGCTTCGCGCGTGCGCGGGCGGCACCAAGGATTTCTACGGCGAGCGAGCCGCGGGCGAGGCGCTCGACATGTCGGCCTACGCGGGCATCGTCGCCTACGAGCCGCAAGGAGCTGGTCCTCACGGTGCGCGCGGGCACGCGCGCTGGCCGAGGTCGAGGCCGCGCTCGCCGCCGAGCGCCAGATGCTGCCCTTCGAGCCGCCGCGATTTCGGCGAGGCCGCGACCATCGGCGGCACGGTCGCCGCGGACTTCGGGGCCGCGCCGGCCCTACGCCGGCGCGCGTGCGCGACTTCGTGCTCGGCACGCGCATCGTGAACGGCAAGGGCGAGGACCTCTCGTTCGGCGGGCGCGTGATCAAGAACGTCGCGGGCTACGACGTCTCGCGCCTCATGGCGGGCGCGCTCGGCACGCTCGGGCGCGATCACCGAGATCTCCTTCAAGGTGCTGCCGCAGCCCGCCGCGCGAGGCGACGCTCGCCTTCGAGTTGCGACGAGGCCGCGCGCGATCGATGCAGGCGAACCGCTGGGCCGGGCTGCCGCTGCCGCTCTCCGGCGACCGCGTGGAGTCGGGCCGGCTTCGCGTGCGCCTCGTCGGGCGCCGAGACCGGCGGTGCGCCGCCGCGCGCGCGAAGCTGGGCGGCGAGAGGTCGCGGCGCGGGCGAGCGATTACTGGAGCGACCTGCGCGAGCACCGCCTGCCGTTCTTCGCGGCGCGAGGCGCGCTGTGGCGCGTCTCGGTGCCGCAGACGGCCGAGCCGCTCGCGCTCGGCATGCGCGCAGCTCGTCGAGTGGGGCGGGGGCTGCGCTGGATGTGCGGGCGATGCTCGATCCGCTCGCCGTGCGCGCCGCGCGCGGAGCGCGCCGGCGGCCACGCGACGCTCTTTCGCGGCGGCGACAAGTCAGCGCCGGCGTCTTCCATCCGCTGAAGCCGCGCGATCATGAAGATCCACAAGCGGCTGAAGGCCGCCTTCGATCCCGCGGGCATCCTCAATCCCGGACCGCATGTACGACTTCTACTTGCATCAGCATGTACACCCTCCACTACTCGCCGGGTTCCTGCTCGCTCATCATCCACGTGCCTGCTCGAGGAGCTGGGCGTTCCGTTCGACCTGAAGGTCGACGTCGAGGCGGAGCACCACGGCCCCGAGTACCGCAAGGTGAACCCGAAGGGCAAGGTGCCCGCGCTCGTGACGCCCGAGGGCGTGCTCACCGAATGCGTCGCGATCCTCGAATACCTGTGCGACCAACACGGCGACGGCAAGCCTGCTCGGCAAGCCCGGGAGCTGGGAGCGGGCGCGCACACTCGAGCGCGTGGCGCACGCTCGCCACGGAGGTCCATCCGCTCTTCAACCGCTTCTTCCACGAGGACGATTTCTCGGCGACGAAGCGAAGTGCAGGCGGGCGTGAAGGCGCGCGGCGACCGAGAAGCTGCTCGCCTGGTTCCGCGACCAGGACGCGCGGCCTTCGCCGGCAGTTACTGGTCGGGCGAGAGCGCTGGATGCGTCGGACTTCTACTTCATGGTGATAGCGCGCTGGGGCCGCTGGCTCACGCCGCCGGCCAACGAGATGCCGAACATCCGGCCGTTCTACGAGCGCATGATCGCGCGCCCGTCGGTGACGCAGGCGATGCAGCGCGAAGGGCATCACGTCCCTTCGGGACCGCCTGATGCAGACCCAGCTCGCCGACTGGATCCGCGACACGCCCGCAGCGGCGTCGAGGCCGACGCTATCCTGCGCAAGTGCGTGCACTGCGGCTTCTGCCTCGCGACCTGCCCCACGTACAACCTGCTGGGCGACGAGCTGGACAGCCCGCGCGGGCGCATCTACCTCATGAAGCAGATGCTCGAGGGAGCGCCGGTCACGAGGCGCACGCAGCTGCACCTCGACCGCTGCCTCACGTGCCGCGCGTGCGAGACGACGTGCCCATCGGGCGTGGAGTACGGAAAGCTCGCTGGACATCGGCCGCGACATCGTCGAGGAGAAGGTGCGCGCGCAAACGTGGCGACCGCTTCGCGCCGCTGGTTCCTGCAAGACGACGCTGCCACATCGCGGCGCTCTTCGGCGTTCGCGCTCCTGCTGGGACGCATGCTCCGGTCGTTGCTGCCGAAGGCGCTCGCGGCGCACAGATCCCAGCGCGCGGCCGGCGGGCGACGGTCCTTCGCCGCGCCATTCGCGCCGCATGGTGATGCTGGCCGGATGCGTGCAGCCATCGATCGCGCCTTCCATCAACGCGGCAGCGGCGCGCGTGCTCGACCGCGTCGGGATCTCGCTCGTCGAGGCGCCGGCGGCCGGCTGCTGCGGCGCCGTCACGCATCCACCTCAACTACCAGGACGAGGCGCTCGCGCTACATGAAGCGCAACATCGACGCCTGGTGGCCGCACGTGGAGGCGGGCGCCGAGGCGATCGTGATCACCGCGAGCGGCTGCGGCACGATGGTGAAGGATTACGGCCACCTGCTCGCGGCACGATCCGGCCGAATATGCCGCGAAGGCCGGCGCGCGTCTCGGAGCTCGCGCGCGACGTCTCGGAAGTGGTGGCGGCCGAGCGCGAAGCGCTCGCCGGCAGTTCGCGACGGACGCCGCGCCGGCGAAAGTCGCCTTCCAGTCCGCCCTGCAGCCTGCAGCACGGATTGAGGATCGTGGGAACGGTCGAAGTCGATCCTGCGCGACGCGGGCTTCACGCTCACCGCCGTGCCCGATTCGCACCTGTGCTGCGGATCGGCGGGGACCTACTCGATCCTCAAGCCCGAGCTATCGAAGCGCCTGCTCCATGAGAAGGTGCGCGCGCTGAGGTCCGGACGTCCGGCCGAGGTTGCCACCGCCAACATCGGATGCCTCGCGCACATCGCCATCCGACATCCGACGTGCCCGTCAGGCACTGGATCGAGCTGGTCGAGGAGCGTCTGGTGTGAAGATGCGCCGGTAGACGATGAAAAGCTCGTGCCGGTCGCCGCGGGCGCGAGCCGCGCCAGACCTCGGTCCCATTCGGGATCCACCGGCGGGAATCTTCAGCGGCGAGCCCTGCACGATCAGCGCGTTGCAGCAGCGATGGAGGCCGGCATCTCGACCGGTGTCGTGGTGATGTTCGCGAAGTAATCGAGGAGCGCGCGCTGCGCGTCGCCCAGGTTCTGGCGCGCGATGCAGCCGGAAATCGCGCGGCAGCGCGAGCACGACGCGCGCCGGACAGGTCGCGATAGCTGCGCGCCTGCTCCACGAGCGGCAGCGCCGAGCGTCATCATCGAGCATCCACGACCATCGTGATCCCGGCGGCCCAGTTCACGATCGCGCGCCGCGTCGATCGCAGCGACCGCGCCACGACGACGATCCAGATCAGGGTGAGGAGCGCGGCGAGCGCGAACGGCGAGGAAGCTGAATTTGTACTTGAAGTCCGGCACTTCCTCGTGATCCAGGCGAGCGCCGCGAGCTGGGACTGTCCGGTCGTCGCCGCGACCCAGCCGATCCAGATGATCGCCGCGAGGCAGAGGAAGGTCATCATGCCGAACCAGTCGAGCGCGCTCGCCGCGCCCGCGCGGAAGCGAATCCAGCTCCGCGGCGCCGAGGATCGCGAGCGGGATGAGAAGCGGCATCGCATTCGCGTCGCGGGCCTCGCCCGTCACGGAGGCGACCAGGAAGAACGCGATGAACGCGACCAGCGGCAGCAGCAGGTCGCGCCGCTCGCGCAGCGTGCGCCGCGAGCGCCACAGCGCCCACGCCGCGAGGGGCCACGCGGGCCACGCGTACCAGGGCAGGAGCCGCGGCGAAATAGAACATGCTCGAGGCCCTCATGCGGCAGCGGGTCCGTCCAGCGGGACGGCCATCGCGTTGGCGAGCCATTGCTGCAGGCTGCCGGGCCCCGACATCGAAAGCAGGAGCGGCCAGCGCGGCGAGCGGCGCGGCCACCGCGATCGCGGCGGCCACCGTGCCCAGGTAGCGCGGCGTGCGCCAGTGATGCCCCAGCGCCGGCAGGACAAGCAGCGTGACAGCGCGATCATCCCGGCGGGCAGGAATCCGTCGCCGAGAAATCCAATCCCGATCGCCGCGTCCAGCGAGCGCGCCGCCCAGCCGTAGGGACGCCGGCGCGCGAGCGCGAGGCCCGTAGAGCGCCAGTCGCGACGCGGCGAGCGAGGCGAGGTCGCTCGTCATCTCGTGCGCGCGGATGAGCAGGCCCAGGCATCCGATGCAGCAGCAGGACGCACACGCGCATGCCGCGCTCGCCCAGGAGCTCCATGCCCGCGCGCGACAGGAACACGATCGTCGCGGCCATGAAGCACCCCGGCGGCGAAGCCGCGCGGCGTCATGGACGGCAGGAACGCCGCCCAGCAGCTTCGCGAAGAGCGCCGCGGTCCACAGGAAGAGCGGCGCCTTGCCGAAGAACGGCTCCCCGGCGATGCGCAAATGCGATCCAGTCGCCCGTGCGCAGCGATCTCGTTCACCGCGCCGAACACCACCGCCTCGTCGTACTTCCACGGATCGTGGCCCACGAGGCCCGGCAGGAGCCACGTGACGCACACCACGAGGAAGAGCGCGGTCTTGAGCGGCGTGCGCGTGCCGTCCCAGGCGATGCGGCCGACGGCGGGATCGTTAGTGGCCATCACGCGTCATTGAAACAAAAAGGCAGCCCGGAGGCTGCCTTTCTCGCTCGAAGGGCCGGATTACTCGGCCGCCTTCGCCGGCGCCCTTGCGGGCATAGCGCTTCTTGAACTTGTCGACGCGACCGGCGGTGTCCACGATCTTCTGCTTGCCGGTGTAGAAGGGATGCGACTCCGCGGAGATCTCGATCTTGTAGACCGGATATTCCTTGCCGTCCTTCCACTTGATCGTCTCGTTCGTCGCAACGGTGGACCGCGTCACGAAGCCGAAATCGCAGCTCGTGTCGAGGAAAACGACCTCTCGGTAGTTCGGGGTGGATGCCTTCTTTCATTGTCGTCGTCGCCTTGTGGGTGGGCACCAACTCTGAGCGGTGTGCCCCGGGAAACGTCAATTATCCCGGAAAAGCCCAATCAAAGCAAGGGGTTGGAGGCACCCTTGGGGGATATGCCAGCGTCCTTGAGCAGACTGACTTTTTCGGCTATCCGCCGTTTAGCGTCAGTCCGAACGGCATGGTTCTTGTCCCAGGACGGTCGGCGACAGACCCTCAGGGTGGGAGGTGACCCCCTTCACCCCTTCTTCATCGAGTCGAAGAACTCGGTCGTTGTTCTTCGTCGCCCGCAACTTGTCGAGCAGGAATTCGGTCGCCTCGAGCTCGTCCATGCCGAACAGGAGCTTGCGCAGGATCCAGACCTTCGGGAAGGATGTCCGGCTTGATCAGCAGCTCCTCGCGGCGCGGTGCCCGAGCGGTTCACGTTGAGCGACGGGTAGATGCGCTTCTCGGCCATGCGGCGATCCAGGTGGATCTCCATGTTGCCGGTGCCCTTGAATTCCTCGTAGATCACGTCGTCCATGCGCGAGCCGGTGTCGATGAGCGCCGTGGCGATGATCGTGAGCGAGCCGCCTTCCTCGACGTTGCGCGCCGCGCCGAAGAAGCGCTTCGGGCGCTGCAGCGCGTTGGCGTCGACGCCGCCCGTGAGCACCTTGCCGGAGGCGGGCACGACGGTGTTGTAGGCGCGCGCCAGGCGCGTGATCGAGTCGAGCAGGATCACCACGTCCTTCTTGTGCTCGACCAGGCGCTTGGCCTTCTCGATCACCATCTCGGCGACCTGCACGTGGCGCGTGGCCGGCTCGTCGAAGGTGGAGGCCACCACTTCGCCGCGCACCGTGCGCGCTCATCTCGGTCACTTCCTCGGGGCGCTCGTCGATCAGCAGCACGATGAGGACGGCCTCGGGATGGTTCGCGGTGATGGCGTGCGCCATGTGCTGCATGCAGCACCGTCTTGCCGGCCTTGGGCGGCGAGACGATGAGGCCGCGCTGGCCCTTGCCGATGGGCGCGATGATGTCGAGGATGCGGCCGGTGAGGTTCTCCTCGGCCTTGATGTCGCGCTCGAGCTGCATCGACTCGTCGGGGTGCAGCGGCGTGAGGTTCTCGAAGAGGATCTTGGTCTTCGCGTTCTCCGGCGGCTCGCCGTTGACCTTGTCGACCTTGACCAGCGCGAAGTAGCGCTCGCCGTCCTTGGGCGTGCGGATCTCGCCCTCGATGGAGTCGCCGGTGTGCAGGTTGAAGCGCCGGATCTGCGAGGGCGAGACGTAGATGTCGTCCGGGCCCGCGAGGTACGAGGTGTCGGGCGAGCGCAGGAAGCCGAAGCCGTCCTGGCAGGACTTCGAGCGTGCCGTCGCCGAAGATCGCCTCGCCCTTCTTCGCCTGGCTGCTTCAGCAGCGCGAAGATGAGCTCCTGCTTGCGCAGTCGGTTGGCGCCTTCGAGCTCGCTCGGTGTTGGCCATGTCGACCAGCTCGGTGATGGGCTTCGAGCTTGAGGTCGGATAAGTGCATGCCGCGGAGACTGGCGGAGGATGCCTGGGAAGGATGGTTGGATGAACGGGCCCGGGAGACCACACGGGCCGGCGCGACTGTTTGGATGGCGCTGCTGCAAGCGAACTGCGTGACAGGGGACGACATTCGAGCGATTAGCCAGGTATTGGTTAGTGCTGTCAATGTTTTCAGATGTTGCTGTCAATGAACGCGGCGCAGCTGCGTCTTCGAGAGCGCGCCCACCTTCTGGGCCTCGAGGCTGCCGTTCTTGAAGAGCATGAGCGTCGGGATGCCGCGGACGCCGTACTTGGGCGGCGTGCACCGGGTTCTCGTCGATGTTGAGCTTGGCGACCTTGAGGCGGCCTTCGTATTCCTGTGGCGATCTGGTCGAGCGCCGGGCGCGATCATCTTGCAGGGTCCGCACCACTCGGCCCAGTAGTCCACCAGGACCGGGGTCTGCGACTGCAGCACCTCCTGACTCGAACGTGTCGTCGGTGATGTGAACGATCTTCTCGCCACTTTTGCCTCGCTGCTGGATTCTGGGTTTCGCCCGGGAGATGAGGTTCGAGGGTGAACCGGGGCATCGATGAGTGCCATCGTAGCCCAAAACAGGCGTCCCCGGCAAAGCCGCGGGTTGGGGCGCGCTTGGCCCTGATGCTAAAATATCGGTCTTTTTCAGCTCTTCAAGGCGTCAACAACTGACGTCGGACGACATCCATGACGTACGTGGTCACCGAGTCCTGCGTGAAGTGCAAGTACACCGACTGCGTCGACGTCTGCCCGGTCGACTGCTTCCGCGAGGGCCCGAACATGCTGGTGATCGACCCCGACGAGTGCATCGACTGCACCGCTGTGCGTGGCCGAATGCCCGGTCGAGGCGATCTTCGCCGAGGACGACGTGCCCGCGGCGCAGAAGGAATTCATCCGCGCTCAACGCGGAGCTCCAAGGTCTGGAAGCCGCATCGTCGAGCGCAAGCCCGCGCCCGCCGGACGCCGACGACTGGAAGGACGTGAAGGAAAAGAAGCACCTCGATCGAGAAGTGACGCTGTCCGGACACCGGCGCTTCAACGACGACCCGATCGCCCTACAATCGGAACAACACGTAGCAGCTCCGCGAAGTCCTCCGGTCCCGGGGAGGTGGATGGAAGAGTCTCGAAGGCGACATCGCTTCCGTGCTGGCCGTTCCGGGCGACCCGTCGCGACGACCTGCGCATCGCGCAGGAGCTCATCGAAGTCCTGCCCGATCCCCGTCTTCTTCAAGGGCCGCGACGGACACTACTCTCGGCGTGAACCGCGCCTGGGAGGCGTTCTTCGGCGTGAAGCGCGGCGACATCATGGGCGGGCGACTGACCGGACCTCTACCGCGAACGCCCCGGCTGTTGCCGAGCGCCACCAGCGAGATGGACGAGGCAGCTCTGGACAAGCCCCGGCGACCAGTCCTACGAGATCCGGTCTGCCACTCCGCGACGGGCCGCGTGCGCCACACCATCTACTACAAGGCCACGTTCACCGGCCGGACGGCGAGGTCGCGGGCCTCATCGGCACCATCGTCGACATCACCGAGCGCAAGCACGCCGAGCAGCGCGAGGCGATCGAGCACGCCGGTGGCAGCGGCTACCTCGGCAGCCGACGAATCGCTGCGCGAGGCGATCCGCGGAATCATGCGGGTGATGTGCGAGCGGCTCGACTGGGCGTGCGCGGCGCGCTGGTCGCCTGGACGAGGCGAACAACCGCCTGCACTGCGTCGAGACGCTGGAGCGAGGACGACGATCGCATCCGCGCATTCCTCGAGGCGAGCGCGCCGCGAGACGCTTCGTGCCCGGGACGACGGGAGCTGATCCGGCGCGTGCTCACCACGGGCGACTCGGTGTGGGTCGCGGACGTCACTGAGAAGCCGGACTTCGATGCGCGGCGCCCACGGCCGCCCAGGCGGGCCTGCGGGGCGCCTTCGCGCTTCCGGTGCGCATGGGCGACCAGCGTGCTGGGCGCGATCGAATTCTTCTCGCGCGAGCCGCGCCACCCGGACAAATGGCTGCTGCTCACGACGGTGAGCATCGGAAACCTCATCGGCCAGCTCATGGCGCGGCGCCAGGCCGAGGCTTCGATGCGCGAGGCGTTCCTGGCGCTCGAGGCAAAAGACGCGCGAGCTCACGCGCTCCAACGAGGAGCTGCAGCAGTTCGCCTACGTGGCCTCGCACGACCTGCAGGAGCCGCTGCGCATGATCTCGAGCTACACGCAGCTGCTCGGCGCGGCGCTACGGCGACAAGCTCGACGGCGACGCGCAGGAGTTCATGGCCTTCATCGTCGACGGCGCCGCGCGCATGAAGCAGCTGATCGAGGACCTGCTCGCCTACTCGCGCGTGGGCACGCGCGGCAGGGAGTCCAGGAGGTCGACAGCGGCGCGCGGCGCTCGCGCGAGGCGCTCGCCAACCTGCGCGCGCGCGCAGGAGGCGAGCGGCGCCGTCATCACGCCACGACGCGATGCCGACGGTGTGATCGCCGACGGCGCGCAGCTCGCGCAGCTGTTCCAGAACCTGATCGGCAACGCGATCAAGTTCCGCGGCGAGGCGACGCGCCGACGCATCCACGTCGGGCGCCGAGATGACGCGACGACGGTCTGGGTCTTCACGGTGCAGGACAACGGCATCGGCATCGACCCGCAGTACGCCGAGCGCATCTTCATGATGTTCCAGCGGCTGCACGACAAGGGCCGAGTACCCGGGCACCGGCATCGGCCTGGCGATCTGCAAGAAGATCGTCGACCGCCACGGCGGGCGCATCTGGGTGGAATCCGAGCCGGGCAAGGGCGCGACGTTCGGGTTCACGCATCGCGCGCCAAGCAGGAGGACAGCGACACATCATGATCCAGAACGCCGAGAGATTCGCCGCCGGTGGAGATCCTGCTCGTCGAGGACAACCCGGGCGACTATGCGCCTCACGCAGGAGGCGCTGCACGAGGGCAAGGTCTACAACAACCTGCACTGGGCACAGGACGGCGTCGAGGCGCTCGACTTCCTCAAGCGCCGCGGCAAGCACGCCAAGGCGCCGCGCGCCCGACATCATCCTGCTCGACCTGAACCTGCCGAAGAAGGACGGCCGCGAGGTGCTCTCGGAGATCAAGCAGGACGACGACCTGCGCAAGCGATCCCGGTGGTGATCCTCACCACGTCGAAGGCCGAGGAGGACGTGCTGAAGAGCTACGACCTGCATGCCAACTGCTACGTGACCAAGCCCGTCGACCTCGACAAGTTCATCGTGGTGGTGCAGTCGATCGACCGCTTCTGGCTCACCGTCGTCACGCTTCCCACGGCATGCGGAGTGAAATCCGAGGAGCCCGGGCAGCTCGCGTCCTCCTCATCGAGGACAACCCGGGCGACGCGCGCCTCATCCGCGAGATGCTCGCGCGAGGACTCCGACGCGCCGTTCGAGCTGCGCTACGCCGACCGCCTCGTCGCGCGGCCTCGAGCAGCTCTCGCGCAAAGCCGACCGGGCTGGTGCTGCTCGACCTGTCGCTGCCCGACAGCCACGGGCTGGAGACCTTCGCCAAGGTCTACGCGCACTCGCCCAAGGTGCCGATCATCGTGCTCACCGGGCAACGACGACCAGCACGCTCGCGCTCTACGCGGTGAAGAGCGGCGCGCAGGACTACCTGGTCAAGGGCAAGATCGACCGCGAGCTGCTGCTGCAGCGCGATGCAGTACTCGATCGAGCGCAAGCGCTACCAGGAGGAGCTCGAGCGCCAGGCGAACTACGACGCGCTCACCGGGCCTGCCCAACCGGCACCTGCTGCACGACCGGCTCAAGCAGGCGGTGTTCGCGCAGCGCACGCGCGCGTCGATCGCGGTGGTGTTCATCGACCTCGACCACTTCAAGGTCATCAACGATTCGCCTCGGCCACAACTTCGGCGACGAGGTGCTGCGCCACGTGGGCGAGCGCCTGCAGCGCCGCGGTGCGCGACGGCGACACGGTGGCGCGGCTGGGCGGCGACGAGTTCGTGCTGATCCTGAACGACCAGACGCGCGAGGACGTGATCTTCCGCACCATGCAGCCGCATCATCGGCAAGGTGAGCGAGCCGATGCATGATCGGCGAGCGCGAGCTCAACATCACCTGCAGCGCCGGGCATCAGCCTCTATCCGCAGGACGGCCCCGACGTGCAGACGCTGCTCAAGAACGCCGACGCCGCGATGTACCGCGCCAAATCGCAGGGGCGCAACACGTTCCAGTTCTTCACCGCGGAGATGAACGAGCTCGCCAACGAGCGCCTGACGATGGAGCAGAGCCTGCGCCGCGCGCATCGAGCGCGGCGAGCTGCTGCTGCACTACCAGCCGCGCGTGAACCTGCGCACCGGCGAGGTCGACGGCGTCGAGGCGCTGGTGCGCTGGCAGCATCCGGAGCGCGGCCTGATCTGCCCCGACCGCTTCATTCCGCTCGCCGAGGAGACCGGCCTCATCGTGCCGATCGGCGAATGGGTGCTGCGCACTGCGTGCGCGCAGGGCCGCGCCGTGGCAGGACGCGCGGGCTACTCGCCGCGTCATCTCGGTGAACCTCTCCGCGCGCCAGCTCTGGGCGGCGGGCCTCGTGCGCCTGGTGGGCGAGCGTCATCGCCGAGACCGGCATGGCCGGGACGCCTCGAGCTCGAGCTCACCGAGAGCATGGTGATGCACGACGCCGAGAACGTGATCGCGACGCTGCAGGGCTTGAAGGCGATCGGCGTGCGCCTTTCGGTGGACGACTTCGGCACCGGCTATTCGAGCCTGTCGTACCTGAAGCGCCTGCCGATCGACGCGCTGAAGATCGACGGCTCGTTCGTGCGCGACATCCAGCGACCGGCGGCACCGACGACGGGCGTCATCGCCAAGGCGATCATCTCGCTCGGCCACAGCCTGCACCTCAAGGTCGTCGCCGAGGGCGTCGAGACCGAGCGCGCAGCGCGATTCCTCGAAGCGCACGACTGCGACGAGATGCAGGGCTACCTCTTCGGCAAGCCCGATGCCGCCGCGCGAAGTGCGAGAAGTTCCTGCTGCGCTCGCGCCAGCTCAGTCGTAGAGCCCGGCGCGCGCCTTGCCGCCGAAGATCCGGTACGCGAGCACCGTAGTAGCCCACGATGAACGGCAGCACGACCACCGCGCCCACGAGGACGCACCTTGAGCGCCGAGGGATGCGCGGCCGCCTCCCAGATCGTGAGGCGGTCGATCACGACGTAGCGGGAAGAGGCTGTAGGCGAGCCCCAGCGAAGGCGAGCACGAAGATCGCCACCGCCGCCGGCGAACGGCTGTCCAGTCGGCGACCGCGCCGCCTTCAGCTGCCCGGTCGAGTGCCACAGCCACGCGCCGCGCCGCGAGTGCGCGGCGCGGCAGCAGCATGAGCCCGAGCGTGCGCGGGAAGTCGAACCACTTGTCGCGCACCGTCTCGCTCACGAGCGGCGTGGCGAGGCTCACCAGCGCGACGCCGAGCGCGACCCAGCAGCAGCCCCCAGCGCGCCCAGGCCGATCGCCTTTCTGCGCAGCGCGCCCTCGGTCTTGCAGGATGAGCCACGTCGCGCCGAGCAGCACGTAGCCGCCGCACAGCGCTCGCGCCGACCACGAGCGCGAACAGCCAGTAGCCGAAGCCCGGCTCGAAGCCGGTGATGTAGCGCCCGAGCATCAGCGCCCTGCGAAGAACGAGGCGACGAACGAGCCCGCCCAGAAGAGCCAGTTCCACAGCTCGCGGTGCCAGCCCTCGGCCTTGATGCGCAGCTCGAAGGCGACGCCGCGCAGCATGAGCCCGACCAGCATCGCCGACCACCGGCAGGTAGAGCGCGCCGCAGCACCACGCCGTGCGCCAGCGGGAAGGCGACCAGCAGGATGCCGATGCCGAGCACCAGCCAGGTCTCGTTCGCGTCCCAGAACGGGCCGATCGAGGCGACCATCGACCGACTGCTCCTCGTCGCGTCGCCGGCCGGCATCAGCATGCCGACGCCGAGGTCGTAGCCGTCGAGCACCACGTAGGCGAGGACCGCGACGCCCATCAGCGACCATGAAGATGAGCGGCAGCGAGCTCGTCCATCGGCCCCTCGGCCGCCGCGATGCCGCGGCGCTGGTCCGTCGCCCTTGCCGGCGAGGTGCGTGAGCACCACCATGTACGCGATGAGCAGCGCGGCGTAGGTGAGGATGTAGCCGGTGAGGCTCGCGCCGAGCTGCGGCGCCGCTCGACCGTCGCCGACCGCGTCGCGCGGTGCGCAGGACGCCGGTCACGAGCCACGGCTGGCGGCCCGACCTCGGTCACGATCCAGCCGGCGAGCGTCGCGATCCAGCCGGAGAAGGTGAACGCCGGCGAAGCACCCACAGCAGCCAGCGCGGCGCCGTGCTGGCCGCTGCGCAGTGCGCCACGCGCCGATACCACGACACGCGCGAGCATCAGCACGCCCATGCCGACCATGATGCGGAAGCGCGAAGAACACCGGCGCCACCGGCGGGTGGTCCGGCGCGAAGGCGTCGAGCCCTTCACCTCGGCGTGCAGCGTCGTGCTTGAGGATGAGGCTCGCGCCGTACGGGCAGCTCGATCGCGATAGTCGTTGCGCTGCGTCTCCTCGTTGGGGATCGCGAACAGCACGAGCGGCACGCCGCGCTCGGTGTGCCAGATCGCTTCCATCGCCGCGATCTTCGCCGGCTGGTGCTCGAGCGTGTTCAGGCCGTGCAGGTCGCCGACGAAGATCTGCACCGGCACCAGCACCGCGGCGATGACGCAGCCCCGCGCGCAGCGTCTGCGCGCGCGCCGCGTCGGCCGGCGCGCGCGAGCAGCCGCCACGCCGAAAGCCCCGCGACGACGAACGACGCGGTGAGCCCCGAGGCGAGCAGCATGTGCGTGAGGCGGTAGGGAACGACGGATTGAAGATCACCGCCCACCAGTCGCCGGCGATCCAGCTGGCCGTCGACCATCGACGTGGCCGGTCGGGCGTCTGCATCCAGGAGTTGAGCGCGAGGATCCAGAACGCCGAGAGCGTGGTGCCGACGGCGACGACGAGCGCCGAGGCGTGATGTGCACCCAGCCGGGCACGCGGTTCATGCCGAAGAGCATCACGCCGAGGAAGGTCGCCTCGAGGAAGAACGCGGTCAGCACCTCGTAGGCGAGCAGCGGCCCGGCGATCGTCGCCGACCTTGTTCATGAAGCCCGGCCAGTTGGTGCCGAACTGGAAGCGACATGGTGATGCCGGTGACCACGCCCATCGCGAAGGTGAGCGCGAAGACCTTGACCCACAGCTTGTAGGTCGCGAGCCAGGCCGGGTCGCGCGTGCGCTGCGTAGTGCGATGCGGAACGCGAGCAGGAACCAGCGCGAGCGCGATGGTGAGCGTCGGGAACAGGATGTGGAACCCGATGTTCAGCCCGAACTGGGCGCGCGCCAGGAGAAGGGCGTCCTCCATGGCAGAACTGAAGTTGGTCGAACTGACGAATCCATTCTGGCTAGAGTCACGCGATGACCTGATACGGTCCGCGAAGCGCGGCAAGCTCAAGATCTTCTTCGGCGCCTTTCCCGGCGCCGGCAAGACCGACGCGATGCTCGGCGCGGCGCGGCGCATGCGCGAGGCCGGGCGCGACGTCGTGATCGGCGTCGTCGACACGCACGGCAGAGCGCGAGACCGCACTCGCTCGACGGGCTTCGAGACGCGTGCCCAGCGAGCGCCGCGCGGCGAGCTGACCTCGACGCCGCGCTCGCGCCGCCAGCCGCGAGGTGCTCCTCGTCGACGACCTCGCGCACGCCAATCCGCGCGGGCGCGCGCCACCCGAAGCGCTGGAACGACGTCGACGAGATCCTCGCCAGCGGCATCGACGTCTTCACGACGATGAGCGTGCAGCACCTGGAGAGCCTGAACGACGTCGTGGGCGAGATCACCGGCATCCGCCGAGCCCGAGACCGTGCCCGACACGTTCTTCGACACGCGCCGACGAGACGGTCATGGTGGACATGTCGGCCGACGAGCTGCTGGTGCGCCTGCGCGAGGGCAAGGTGCACGATCGGCGACGTCGAGAGGGCGCCGGCAGGGCAGTTCTTCCAGCAAGGGCAGCCTGCTCGCGCTGCGCGAGATCGCGCTGCGGCGCACCGCCGACGTGGTCGAGGACGAGGTGCAGCAGCTACCGCGCCGAGAAGTCGATCGAGGCGGCCGTGGAAGACGCACGGGCCACCTGCTGTGCTGCATCGGGCCCGACGCCGGGCGCCGAGCACGTGGTGCGCAGCGCCGCGCGCCTCGCCGGGCCACCTCGACGCCGACGTGGACGGCGGTCTACGTCGAGACGCCGCAGCCTGCAGCGCCTGCCGGCGCGCGGAGCGCGGCCGCATCCTCAAGGTGGTGAAGCCTCGCCGAGGAGCTCGGCGCCAAGACCGCGATCCTCACCGGCAACGACGTGCGCCGAGGCGATCGTCGAATACGCGCGCGACCAGCAACATCTCGACCGTCGTCGTGGGCCGCGGCAGCCGGCGCGGCGGCTGCCGCTTCAGGCGCACCTGAGCGACGCGATCGCCGTCGGCGAGCGAGCGCCTCGACGTGATCGAGATCGGGCGCGGCGGCGGCGAAGCGGCGCGGCACCGTCGAAGCTGCCGCCCGCAAGCCCGCCGGCACCGCGGGCCGCGGCGTGCGAGAAGCGCCTGCGCTACCTGTGGACGCTCGCGATCTGCCGTCGCCGCGCTCGCGTCGCCGGCGGTCGCACGCCGCGCTTCCGAGCTCGTCAACCATCGCGATGCTCTTCATGCTCGCGGTGGTGCTCGTCGGCGGTGCAGCTGGGGCCGCGGGCCCGCGATCGTGGCCGCGGTGCCTGAACGTGCGTCGCCTTCGACTTCTTCTTCGTGCCGCCGCGCTTCACGCTTCATGCCGACCGACCCGCAGTACTTACCTCACCTTCGCGGTGATGCTCGCGGTGGGCGTCGTTCATCGGGCAGCTCGCCGGGCAACCTGCGCTTCCAGGCGCGCGTCGCGTCGCATCGCGAGAAGCGCGCGCGCACGCTCTACGAGTTCGCCGCGCGACCTCGTCGCAGCTGCGCACGACCGTCGGAGGTGATCGAGTACAACCGAGGAATTCATGTCGCAGCCAGTTCACGGGCGCGCGTGGCGGTGCTGGTGCCCGACGCCACGGGCACGCTGGTATCGCCCACGGCCGCGGCATGACCAACCCGTTCGACAGCCACCACGGCGCAGTGGGCCTACGACCAGGCCAAGCAGGCCGGGCGCGGGCACCGACACGCTCGCGGGCAACGAGCACCTCTTCCTGCCGCTGCAGTCGCCCACGCGCACGCGCGGCGTGCTCGCGGTGCGCCCTGAGCGCACGCGCGACCTCTTCATCCCCGAGCAGCGCCACCAGTTCGAGATCTTCGCCACGCTGCTCGCCTACGGCCCTGGAGCGTCGTACTCCACGTCGACGTCGCGCGCGACGCGCTCCTGATGGCGCGGCTGCAGAGCGGCGACAGGCTCGAGCTGGAGCGCCGCTCGCTGGCCGAGATCGTCGAGGCCGCGCTGCAGAGTCGCTGGCTCCCGTGCTCGCGAAGCATCCCGTGGTCAACGAGGTGCCGCGACGACCTGCCGCCCGTCTCCGGCCGACGCGATGCTGCTGCGAGCGCGTCTTCCTGCAGCCTCGTCGGCAACGCCGCCAAGCACACGCCGGCGGAACACGCCACGTGACGCATCTCCGCGCGCGTGAATGGGCGGCGAGACGATCGAGATCGCCGTCGAGGACGACGGCCCGGGCCCGCCCCAAAGGGCGTGGAGGAGGCGGTTTTCGAATCCTTCGCACGCGGCGAGCAGCAGCTCGAAAACGGCGGGCCTTGGGCTCGCCATCGCCGCGACGATCGTGGAAGCGCACGGCGAAGTGTGCGCGCGAGAGCGCCGCCGCGAGCGCGGCGCGCGGTCGTGTCCACCTGCCGCTGGTTAAGCCTTCACCACGGAGGGACGCGGGACACGGAGGTCACGAAGGCTTTTTGTTTAAAACCCTGCAGCCCTTGAATGGACCACGATCAATCCACGGCTTGATGCGTGTTCAACAAAAGCCTTCGTGACCTCCCGTGTCCCCCGTGTCCTCCGTGGTGAAAGGCTTTAGTAGCCTAGGGAAAGAAGCGCGAGCCGCCACGACGACGGCGTCGATCGCGCAAGTCTCCGTCGTGTTGGAGCACGATATCCAGCCGGATCGAAACCGCGTTCTCGGTCACGAGGATGCCCTTCGACTGGAAATCCTCCGCTTGCCGTCGCGTGCACGAGTAGTGAGCCGGTGGCGCTGCGGTTGGCGCCCTCGACGCGGTACTTGCCGAAATAGTTGCAGGTGATGCCCGGTGACGCCGGTCTCTGCACGATGCCGATGTCGCCCTCGCGCGTTGGTGCTGATCACGAACTCGGCGTAGCGCCGCGGGTGCCGTTGTTCTGGGGGCTGGTGGCAGTTGGACGGCAGCCCAGGTCGGCGCCGCTCCATCGCCCGTCGATCAGCGTCACCGCGGAAGGAGGGGCCGCGCGTGCCAGGGGTTGTCCTGGGCCGACAGCGTGCCGTGCGCCGCGATGGCGCAGGCGGCGAGCACGCATCCGAGGGCCTCCGGAGGCTGTGGCGGTCATACGGTTGCGGGCCATCGTGGCCGCACAGGCGTTCCCCCGGGATTAGCGGGAACCAGGCGACGGCGAGGGGCTCCGCAGCGCGGTTGCTGAGCACGCCGCCCGCGCGTTCGGCGTCCACGGGACGCGACAGCAGGTATCCCCTGGCCGAACTCGCAGCCCAGCTCCTCGCAGCGAGCGCGAGCTGCGTCGCCGGTCTCGATGCCCTCGGCGAAAACCGTCTTCGGAAAGCGCCTGGCCCGAGCTTGAAGATGGCGCTCACGATCTCGCTGCCTTGCCGCGCATCGCGGCCCATCCGGTCGATGAACGAGCGGTCGACCTTGAGCGAGTCGATGGGCAGCGTGGCGAGGTACGCTGAGCGACGAGTAGCCGGTCCCGAAGTCGTCGATGCTCAGCATGCACGCCCATGTCGCGCAGCTCGTTGAGCGTGGAGACGGCGTTCTCGATGCCGTCCATCAGCACGCGCTCGGTCACTTCGAGCGTGAGCTCGCCGGATGCAGCTCGGCGCGCTGGCAGCGCGCTGTCGCACGCGGCGCGACGAAGTCGGGATGGGTGAGCTGCAGGCTCGACACGTTCACGCTCATGCTGCAGGCTCGATCCCTGCGCGCGATCCTGTCCACTCGCGCATCTGGCGGCACGCCTCGTCGAGCACCCAGCTGCCCAGCGGCACGATGAGGCCGGTCTCCTCGGCGATGGGAATGAAGCGTCGCCGGCTCGAGCGCCCGCGCTCGGGATGGTTCCAGCGCACCAGCGCTTCGAAACCCATGAGCTTGCAGGTCGGCGCAGCGTGTAGATCGGCTGGTATTCGAGCGTAGATCTGGCCCTGGCCGAGGGCGCGGCGCAGCTCGTTCTCGAGCTTGCAGCTGCGCGGCCACGTGGCTGGTGCAGGCTCGTGTCGAAGAGCGCCGTACTGCGCCTTGCCGCGCGACTTCGCCTTGTACATGGCGATGTCGGCGTCGCGGATGATCTGCTCCGAGCGTCTGGTAGCCGTTGGTGCTGAAGGTGATGCCGATCGAGGCGCTCGATGGTCACTTCCATGTCGCCCAGCTGGAACGGGCGCTGCGAGCTCCTGTGGATGCGCTCGGCCAGGTCCATGGCGTCGCGCTCGCGCTCGAGGTCCTCGACGCAGGATCGCGAACTCGTCGCCGCCCAGCGCGCGCGAGGACGTCCGTCGGGCGCAGCATCGGCGCAGGCGATTGCCCGAGGTTCACCAGCAGCTCGTCGCCGGCGCTTGTGGCCGAGGCGAGTCGTTCACCAGCTTGAAGCGGTCGAAGTCGAGGTACATCACCGCGAAGCGCTGCGTCGTGATGGCGCTGCACGCGGCGCGATCGAGCGCGATTCAGCTGCTCGTTGAAGTGCGCGCGGTTGGAGAGCTGGGTGAGGCTGTCGTGATAGGCGTTGTGGTAGAGCTCGGCCTCGGCGCGGCGGCGGCGCGCTCACGTCCTGGGCCTGCACGATGAGGTTGTGCGTCTTGAACTGCCAGTCGCGCGCGAGCGATATGTTGAGCGACATCCACACGTCGGAGCCGTCGAGATGGCAGGCCGCGCAGCTCGAGTGCGCGGAGGCGAGCTCGCCTCTTCACCAGCTTGTCCACGGCGCCGTGCAGGGCGTCGAGGTCCTCGGCATGCACCAGGCCGTCTCGAGGTCCGCTGCGAGCAGCGCCGGACGTGCTGCGGCCCGAGCATGTGCGCAGAACGCCTTGTTGGCCTGGATGAACTTGCCCTCGGTGGTCACCAGCGCCATGCCGATGGCGGCGTGGCGTGAACGCGCTGTGGAAACGGCTTTCGCTTTCCTTCAGCTCCTCCACGTGGCGCTCGTCGGATTCCCTTGCGCTGGAAGTAGGTGTGCAGCGTGGAGAGGAACATCGCGATAAGCGGGCACGGTCGACCATGCAGCGCCGGCAGGCCGAACTGCTCGAAGCTCAGTGCAACAGTACGCCGGCGATCGAGGCGCCGGCAACGTACGCGAGGCCCGATCCAGCCGCATGTCCTTGCAGCCAGCGAACGCGGCGTCAACGGCGAGTCTCGCTTGAGCGCGATGAGGGTCGGAGGTGAGCACCGTGTTCGCGGCGAAGTAGAGCGACGGCGAACGACGATCACGAGCGCGAGCAGCGCGGCGCTATGCATCGCCATGCTTCCCGGCGAGCTGCGCGCGCGCATCTCGAAAGCGGGTTGCGCAGCCGAGCATCGCCGAGCGACGGCCATGGCGGGCGTCACGATGCGGCTCGTCCAGCGCTTGGACGCGCGATACGAGGCCACGAAGCCTTCGAGCGCCGCGGCGATGACCGCGGCGGGCGCGCCCATAGACCAGCAGGATGAGGAAGATGAAGATCTCGGCGCCGGCGATCGAGGTCTTGCGCGCCCGGGATGCGCACCGGGAAGAGGCCCGACGATGGCGGCGACCGCCGGCGCCGACGAGCACCTGCAGCAGCACCGGCCCTCGGTAGTGCGCGACGCTGAGCGATCGGCGTAGAGCAGCGCACAGACGCCCAGCGCAGTACGACGGTCCACCAGTAGCGGCGGGCGGCCGGCGTGTAGTCCTTCATGTCGATGCATGCCATCGGGATCCGCTTCCGGTTCTCGATTGCGTTCATGTCGGGAATATCGCCGCGCATCGCGCCCTGACTCAGCCACGACGCCGCCTTCCGCGATGACCACGCCCTCGGCGATGACACGACGCCTTCGGCGATGACGACTCCCTCGGCGACGACGATTCCCTCGGCGACGACGATGCCCTCGGCGACCACGATGCTTCGACAGTACGATGCCGCCCGTATCCGACGCCCTCGGCGATCACGATGCCGCCGCCCTGCACGACGCGCAGCGTCACGCCGCTGGCCGGGGTGAAGATCCCGGTGCCGGCCAGAAAGCTGGAAACGCCGCAGGGTGCTGCCGAGCGTTGACCACGCCCGCGGTGACGAGCTTGCGAGGCCGCGGGGATGCGCTCGTCGAAGCCCGTGATGTAGGTCTTCGAGGCGTCGAAGTAGCGGACGTCGCGTTGGCGCGCACGCGCCTGCGCGACCCAGGCCAGCGTCGGGCTGGTAGATGCCCTGGTACTTCGTGAAGAGCGCGTCGCCGGCGATAGATCTGGTCGCCGCCGATGGTAGACGATGCGGCTCCACGCGCACGCTACGCGCCTCTCGATCATCGAGGTGGGCGCGGGCATCGACTTGCCGGTCGCGAGGATGGAATCGCCGGCGCGTGATGGCTGCCCGCTGCGACGCGCGAAGCAGATGTTCGTGCGAGAGCGCGTCGCGAAAGTTGCAGCGCGCCGAGTACGTTGACGAGGCCCGGCGCCCTGCTGCATGAGGTTCTGAGTCCGGGCAGCGCCTCGGCGGTGTACTGCAGGATCGCCTTCACCATGCGGCGGCGTGAGGCCCGGGTTCGCCTGCAGGATGAGTGCCACGGTGCCGGAGACGACGGGCGCGGAGAACGACGTGCCGCTCGCCACCATGAGGCCGGTGTTCAGGCCGCGTCTGCACGACCAGCTGCGGGAACACCTGCCCGAGGCGGCTCGTGTTGAGGCCCAGCGACGTCGGTCGAGAGGGCGGCGATGACGCTGGTTGCCGGGCGCGACGAGGTCGGGCTTCAGGAGGTTGTCGGTGTGGCGGATGCCGGAGGCGTCGACCGAGCCGCCGCGCGTCGGGCCCGCGCGAGCTGAAGAAGTTGACAGAGTCGTCACCGCGGCCGGAGGTGGCGTGCGGGTTCGCGGAGCCCACGGTGATGACGGCGGGCTCGTTGCCCGGCGAGGTGATCGTGCCGTAGTTCTCGCGCCCGTCGGGGCCAGGCCGTAGTTGCCGGCGGCGACCACGACCGTGATGCCGGCGGCCACCGCGTTGCGCACCGCGCGGCACAGCGGATCCGTGAGATAGCTGACTCGGTCGAATCGGAGGCGAGGCTCACGTTCGAGCACGCGGATGTTGTATTCCTTCGCGTGGAAGATCGACCCAGTCGATGCCCGCGAGCGCGTCGGCGACGTCGCCCACGCCGCGCGAATCGAGCACGCGCACGTCGTGGAGCGAGGCGCCCGGCGCCACGCCGGTCGTGTCCGTCGGAGTCGAGGTGACGCTACCGCCCGCGGCGATCGACGCGACGAGCGTGCCGTGGCCGTACGGATCCTGGAAAGCCGCGCCGGCGTTGTTGATCTGGGCTCTCGAGCCGGGCAAGGGTGGAGCTTCCCGGATAGATCGACTTGCTGTAGTCGGAGCCGCCCTTCCAGTCCTGCGAGTCGCAGGCAGCGTCGACCTCGTTCACCTTCGTGAAATCCACGCTCTTCTTCACGCGTGAGCCGGAGGTGCCCGCGAACGCTGCGTGCGAGCGACATGATCCCCGAGTCGAGGAAGGCGATGCCCACGCCGCGTGCCGTCGATGCTCGGGCTCGACGCCGGGCCCGCACCGCGACGCCGCTGGCGCCCGTGGACTTGCTCCAGCAGGCTGCGCGGTGCGCGCCGTAAGGTTCGGGGAGATGCTCGACGTCGCTGTGGCGCGCCAGGTCCACGAGCCTGCCACGCGGGCACGAGCGGTGGAGATGCCGCTTCACCGAGATGTAGCGGTAGTAGACGGTGCCGCCGGCCGATTGACGACGGCGCGGCGCAGGTTCGATACGAGGTCCGGATCCGCGGTCGGGCGCAGCCGAGGACCAGCACTTTCACCACGCGGCCGTTGCGGAAGTTTCCCTTCGCCCACGTGATGCCCGCGACGCTGTTGGCGGACGAGGCCGAACACGCCAGGAGTCGCGGCGAAAGTTTCTTCGCCGCTGCCGCGGAGCGACACGTACGGTCGCCATCGGCCCCGCACCGCGGCGAGCGCGGCGGGCAGCGAACAGGAATGGAGACGGCCGCAGGTCGCAGGCTGCGCGATTCTGGCTGATGTAGTTCAGAAGCACCGCGAGTGCGCTGCGTGATCGAGGTCCGCTTGCTGTGATCGTTCGCACAGTTCCGACGACCCGAGCATAGTCCCGGCGTGGTATCGAAATTTGTGCGGTAGCTCACAGGGGAGCATTACAGAGGTAGCTCCATTACAGCTGTAGCAATACGTAACTGAACGAAGTACACTGA
>ERZ1370068.10221-contig-8939_pt1 | contig 23899 bp, 37 predicted proteins | sample MGYA00561227_ERZ1370068 | MGnify/ENA primary metagenome ERZ1370068 (study PRJEB38410, sample SAMEA6850437) | metagenome | study: Metagenomic assessment of the ecological functions of the soil: analysis of the soil microbiota associated with the...
TCAGTTACGCATTGCTGTCACAAAACCATCGAAGCAACTCGAGAAGTACAAGAAGACCCACCTAAAGCTCTATCGAAACTGTCTCGACAAGGAGAACAAGGGCGACATCGCAGCCCGTGCCTCGACACTGGTGTCCGACGGCGAAGCTCGACGCTCACCGAACGTCAAGGTCGCGGCAGAACGATCGCGAAGAAGTGCGACGCTCGCGATGATCACTGGCTCGCTCGGCTACCGCAGCGATTGCCAGTACGGCACCGTCGACGCCGGGCGTCGGCGGCACCTGCTTCAGCCTGCCGGTGACGACGCGCGACGGAGTTCGCCGAGTGCATGAAGTGCTGGAAGGGCGCCGAGTTCGCGCGCTACGTGGCGACGCTCTACGCATCGCATGCGCAAGAAGTCTGCGGCACTGGCGCTCGACAACACCTCGACGACCTGCTCGGCGATCGGGTGCACGACCCCGCTGCCCGATCAGCGCGACCTCGGCGGCACCGGCGAGAACGACTGCCAGAAGGATGCTCGCAAGGCGGCGCTCAACTATCTGCTCAAGCGCGAGCACTTCATCGAGCAGTGCATGCTGAAGGGCGGCACGCGCGGTAGCTGCCTCGCTCGACCCGACGGTCGACAGATGCAGACTCGGCGGCGGCCGAGACGCAGAAGGAGACGCTGATCCACGAAGAATTCTGCGGCAACCGCGATCCGGTCGCGAGCCCGCCGTTCTGCTGCCGGACCGGTGTGATGAACCATGCGCATCGCTGCGGCCACTCCGCGAGGACTGCCTGGCCGTTCCCGGCCAGCATCAAGAGGGCAAGCGTGCGGTCTCGGCAACACCTGCGACAACCCGGCCGGGCAACGCGAGGCGATCACTGGCGGGAGCATTGCCCCACCAGCGAGGCCTTGGTCCGGGTCCGACGCTCGGCGACATCGACGGTGTGATCGGGTGCGTGGAGCGACGCGGCCGACGCGCTCGTCGACGGCCTGCTCTGTCTGCAATTCCCGAACGGCGTCGCATGCCCGACCCCGGCTGTGCCGACGCCGACACGACAGCTAACACTCCGCCGCTTCTATGCGGAGACTCGTCGGCACCGGAATGCAACGGCGCCTGCCCCACTGATGCGGGAAATTGTCAGATCGTTGGAGGGCATGCGCGTGTGTCGGTGGATTACCGACGCCGAGCGCAACTCCGACACCCTAACCCGCGTCGTGGGAAGGGCGAGGCGTGGGTCGGGTGAGCAGCGTTGCTCTCGCCTGATCCACGTACTCACAAATCGCGAGGAGCGCGTGGAAGGCCCACTCGCGGCTCTCCCCGGAGGCCAGAAGGGCGCGGCGCCGAGCACGACGACGAGTGCCGTGCCCGTCACCGCGAGCGGCGTCAGCGCCGCCGGCGCCGCGCGCGAAACGATTCGGCTGCGAACGGCCCAATCGTTGGTGCAGACGCCCCACCCGTTGCTGGTGCCGCAAGTCGAGTTCTTGAGCTTCGGGCTCCGGTCCGCGTCGAGGTCGAGCCCGTTGCCGGTGACGGTGGAATCGGTGAGCCTGATGCGCCCGGCCTCGATCGCCGTGCCGCTGTGCCCCGTCATCGTCGAGTCCCGGAGGGTCACGGCGCCGACATCACCATGCCCTCGTGATGCCCACGAGCGACGCGTGGCGGAGCTTCACGCCCTCACGTACGCCGCGAAACGGTCGTACCCCGACGCCGTCACGCCGTCGAGCGTGACGACACCAGGCCGGCGATGCCGTCGTGCCCGCCGATCATCGTGAAGCCGGGTGCCGCCGACCTTGACGTGGTCGCCGGATCAGCGACGCCAAGCGTGTTCGGCCCCGAGCTGCAAGGTCAGGTTCGAGAGCTTCGAGCTTGCTGTGGATGATGAGCCCGATCATGCTTGGCACGTCGATCGTGAGGTCCGACACGAGGAGCCGGCTCGCGACGGGAGCCGACGACGCTCTGCCGCTGATCGTCCCGCCGCCGCTGAAGACCTTGCAGCCGGTGTAGTCGTACACCTCGACATCGCCTTCCAGGACCCCCTCGGCGGAGCACAGCACGCCGTACTCGCCGCCGTGGATCGCGAAGCCGCGCATGTCGAGACTGCCGCCGCTCCTGACCCCGACCGCCGCCTCGGTCCCGGGCGAGGCAGTCGAGGTCGCCGGTCAGGTAGGCGGCGCCTTGGACGACCCTGCTCGCAGGCGGTGATGGCCGTCTGGGCGTGGACGGCGCGACGCAGGCACCGAGGACCACGCAGGACACGAAGACATGAACGAGGGATCGCCGCAACGATTCGGGTAGGCATACGCGTGTATTCCCACTTCGAGCGCCGGTCCAGCGGAAGATGCGGCCACCGAGACCGACGCGGCGTTGCAGGCCGCGGACCGGCGCCACGCGTCAGTGCGCGTCGGGAAGCCGAAGAAAGAACGTCGCGCCGGCCCCGACCGCGGCCTCGGCCCAGATGCGTCCCGCGGTGCCGCGCGATGATGCGTTCGACGGTCGCTGCAGGCCGACGCGGTGGTCGGTAGGACGCATTACGCGCCTTGGGCGACAGTAGTCAGATTATCGGACGTTCAGCTCTCCTCGTCTTCGTCCCTATTCCTGAACGAGCGATCCCGGCGTCGCGATCGTGCCGACGCCACCGAAGCACACCAAGGTGCTCCGGCATGCACACCAACAACCAGCTCGGACCGTTGCAGCTCGACTCGATCAAGGAGAACGAGCTCTGCGTGCCGTCAGGTCACGACGTGCGCGAACTAGTCCGTCAGGCGGCGTCGTGGCCTCCAGGCGAGGCCCGCTTCGTCGCCAGCGTCGCGGACGTTGCGCGCGTTGAGCTGAACGCCCCCGGATCCGAGATCGCGGGGGCGTTGTTGCCGCGACGTCTAGGAAGACGGCCTCAGGGATCGACGCGCGTGATGCCGGGGACGCGAAGTGCGTCCGGGGCTCGGGGAGACCGAACGCCGCGTTGATGAAGTTCGCGTCGACCGGCGGCACGCAATAGACCGCGCCGAGGGTCTGCTTGGCGACGCCGCCGCATGGAACATCCGGGGTCCCTTCGACGGCGACGGCCTCCCTGATCACGCCGTTGTCCGGGAAGCACTCACGAGGCTTCAAGACGCACGATTGACCCGGAACACACTCGCGGGGCAGGAGACCGAGGGGCGCAATCATCGTCGATCGTGCAATGAACGGAAGGTCTGGATCGAGCAGACGAAATCGGACGGTCCGACCGCGCACTGGCCTCGTTGTGGCCGACGTCGATGCAGCCGTCGAGGCCGATCGTTGCCGTGTCGTCCTGGCAGGAGTTGGGGTTGGGTCGCCTCACCCGGACGATTACACGAGCCCCCGCCCGCACATTCCCTACACAGGCCGCCTGGGCAGACCGAGTTGCTGCTGCAGAGGCGCCATCGTTGGAACCGCCCTCGCAGATTCGCGGGTTCGAGCACGTCCCGCCCGGGCACGCCGACGGGCTCTGACAGGTCGCGCCGTGATTCGCGCCGCCGATGCAGACTGCGCACGGCTGTCCGTCTTCCGTGCCGCCGATGCAGCGCCTGCCGCCGCAGATGCCGGGGCCGCCGCCGCTCGGGGACACTCGGCGTCGGTAGAACAGGTCTCCGCTTGCCCGTTGTTGCAGGTGTCGCAGAGACGCTTGAGCCCCGTGTACCCGGTCTGACGGCAGGTCGGATTCGCGGCCTCGACCGTCTTCGTCTGGACTCCCGTCGCGAGATTCAGGTCGACGGTCGGCGCGCCGGCGAATGACCCGGGATTCGGCGGACAATCGAGGCTCACGTCGCCGAACCGTCCGGTGCCGTTCACAGTGCAGCCCTGCCCGGCCCGGAGGCCATGACCCAGGGAGCACGTGCCACCCTCACAGCGTGGGCATGGGTCGAACTCGCCGCCTTCGACGTGGATCTTCGCTCGTGAGCGAGACCCCGAGAGAGGGTGCTGCCGTCGTTCGAGTTGAGCGTCCCCGCGATCGGGCTCGCGAGCGTGTTGAGGATGCAAAAGGAGACGCCGCCCGCAAGCGGGCTAGCGCAGGCGCCCCGAAGAAGTAGACGCAGGGTCCGGCGCTGTTGCACGACCCGCCGGGGCACTCCGAAGGGACAGAGCAGGGAAAGCCGTCGCTGGGCCCGCTGCTACAGACCGTGACGGCGGCGCAATCGCCATCGACCGAGCACTGCCGCCACGACGCGTGCTCGCAGCGATGGTTGTCGAAGGCGTCGCCGCCAGCATTGGGAATCGGGCCGTCGACGTCGCATTGGCCGCAGGTCGGCTGGCTCACGCCGGCGCAGTTGCTCACCGCGAGGGTGATGCGAGCGTCGCTCGGCAGCGTCGCGTCGTGCGCGAGGCCGGTGAAGCCGGTGTCCTGGTCGACCGCGGGACCGTTGGCTGTGAACGACATCGTGGTCGGACACGGTCCTGTCGCAGGCGGTTGGGTGCACACGTTGCACTCGCTGGGATACGGCGTGAATTGCGGCACCGCGAGACGAGTCGACGCAGTCGCCCGTGAAGCCGGTGACGCACCTGGTGCAGCCTCGACGCCCGGCAGGGAGGAGATCGCTTTGAGAGCACGACGCCTCACCCGGCGGCGTCACCAGCGAGCATTCTGGAAGCGAAGCCGATGGCGGCAGCGAACGTCGAGGTCGTCGGGCGTGTGTGCAGAAGCTTGTCCGCACCGCCGCACGCCTTGCAGATGGACGCCACCCCCCTTGTCAGCGGCCTTTGACGGCCGCGTCGTACTGCTGCCGTCCCCCGCCGACGGGCCTGGAAGCAACCGCCGCTGTGCTTGCCGGTCAGGCGCGCGTCCCAGCACTTCCGGAGCGCCTTGCTCTTCGAGATCAGGAAGCTGGTGTTCGCCCTTGCCGATCGTGACTTGGCACTTGTTGAGCGCTGGGTCCGCCTGCGTCCCCGGCACGAGGTCGTCATAGTAGAGGGTCATGGCCTGATCGACGGCCGCGTCGTCGATGCAGGCGAGGCACGTCGCGATGCCGCCGCAATCGTCGATCGCGTTCGTGTAGTCGCCCTTTCGAAATCGGGGCGGGTGTCCGGCCAGCCGAGCGCGGCAGGTGAGAATTCGCCCGTCGCGGACGCCGCCGCATAGTTGGTCGTCGCCCCCGCAGCTCTTGGCGATGGCGGACTGCATCTTGGCGAGCGCCTTGTCGATCGACGTTTGCGCCGTGCCGTCGGGACAGGTGCCGACGCCGCTCTTCACGACAGCCTCTTCGCACTTGCTGAGGGCCTTGGCGCGAGCTTGACGACGTACTGCGCGCCTGCCTTCGTGATCGCGCGCTGGCACTTCTCGATCTGAGCGCCTCGCGGTCGAAGCCGCAGATGGCGATGGCAAGGGAGCGCATGGCTCGCGCTCCGCAGGATTGTCGTCATGGGGGTCCTCCTCCGAGGTTCGTGGGAACCAGCTCACTCGCTACGTCTCATCACGGCACTGGTGCGATGGGGTGAGAGCTTCGGGGATACTGCTCGTCACGCGCGCCGCTGCAGGTCAAGGAAAAGCCCGGCACGATTGTGGCGCACCGAACGCGCCCGGTGGTGCATTCCGAGCGATGTGCGACGTGCTCGCCCTCGCCGCTCGACGGCGAGCGTCCGCGCGTCGGCGCCGGGCGGCCAGGTCGTCCGATCGGCGAGTCGGTAGGGGCGCATTACGCGCCTGTGGACGACGGTGGTCAGATTATCGGACGTTCAGCTCTCTACCTCGTCTTTGCGTCCCATATTCCTTCCGAACGACGTGGACCTCGCCTGAACCGGGGTCAGGCCGAGGCCGATGCACGCACGTCCGGTGACCGAAGCTTCCGGATCACGCAGGACGGCGGGAATCGTCGTAGCCACCCGGTCGACAGCGCGCCGAGCCGGGCGCGATGTTGAAACGTACGCTGCATGTCGCCAGGTCGTCGCGGCGCGGATGAAGCTGCCAGCGATTCTGGAGAGGCGATGATGATCGCGACCGCGAGCGCCGGAATCTGCGCGGAAAATGGAGAACGTCCATCGTGTCGTCGAGCGCGATCGGGGAGAGGTCGGACGGCTCCCGGTCCTCGTCGCGCCCGAAATATCTCCGGGGCGAGGACATTGCCGTACCACTGCGCCCGTGTCGGACCTACTTCTGCGCCCGAACATGTCTTCGGTGGCGGCGATTATCGCTGGAATGGTGCGCAGATTCAGTCGCGGCCCATCATCTTCGGCGGTGAGGACTTCCGCGTGTATCCGAAGGGCACGCGGGGTCCGCTGCCGAGCAAGAAACGTCTTCGGCGGACGTGGTTAACTGCAGTAGCTCCCAGCCCTGGCGCGGCCTGCCGCCTCACAGCGCGCGTTCGTGGACGCCGGTGTCGCGTAGGGAGGGCGACTGCGGTCCGCATCGCGACCTCGGCCTCGTGTCGCGGCTCTCCGCCGTCGTCGACCTCACCGCCTGCTCCTCGTCGAGCTGCTGCGCGCCAGCTCTAGCGCGCAATAGGCGCAACCCGGACGGCAGTACTCTTCCCACTGCGCATCCTCATCCGCCAGGAGCTGCGGCCCCTCACGGCGATGAGGTGTGCGCGTTCTTCCTCGTCCCCGCCCACCATCGCCACGATCACCGCTAACCCATCGCCCCGCTCAGCGATCAGCAACGTCGGCGGCCGTCGCTAGGGGAGTGGCGGGAACCCGCCTCCACTTGGTCAGTGGCAACGCCTGTCTGCAGTCAGGATCAGGCCCGCCACGAGTTTTGGGTCTGTGCCCCACTCGATAGCACCAACAATCGATCTCAGCCCCGCTCGGAACGCGGCCCCGGCAGCTCAGCTGTGGGCGCGCTGCCCACTGAATCCACCCAGGTCGCGCGTCCATCGTCCCCGGCGATGACGCTCGCGATCACCCCGACATGGCGCCGCATCCCGCGACGATCCAACCACTACGAAGGAGAGCCTTATGAAGCGAGTTGCACTCTATGCGCGCACGAGTCTCGGCGCGGCTCGGCGGGCAGAACCCCGAGACGCAACTACGTGAGCTGCGATCCTGGGCGGAACGCCTCGGTGTCGAGGTTGCCGCCGAGTTCGTCGATCAAGCCAGTGGTGCGCGAAACGATCGCGCGGGCCTCCGGGCGATTCTCGATGCTGCGCATCGTCGAGAGTTCGACGGCGTGTTGATCTGGGCGCTCGACCGGCTGTCCCGAGAAGGCATCGGCCCCGTGGTGGCAGTTACCTGGAGCGTTTCAAGGCGGCCGGCGTCGCCGTGAAGTCGCATCAAGAGTCCATGGCTCGATACCGAGAGCCCCGTGACGGATCTCGCTGTTGGCCGATCTTCGGCTGGGTCGCCTAGCAGGAGCGCGAGCGCATCCGGGAGAGGGTTCCGGGCAGGGCATCACTGCGCGCGTGCCGCAGGGAAGAAGTTCGGACAGGCCACGGGCCATCGTCGATGCCGGCCAAGTCGAACGCCTCCTCGCCGAGGGGTTACTCGGTTCGCGAGGTCGCTCGGCGGACCGGCTACGCGCGATCTACGATCCTGCGCCGGTTCCGGCTGACCCAAAAGTTGGACGGTCCACACCCTGACTCGATAGCTGAATCATCGAGGGTCGAGGACGGTGGATGACCCGCCCACAACCATGGAAGGCGTATTTGCGACCGCGCCAGACGGCACCACGCGCTTCGATCCCGCTCCACCGCCGACCGATCACGACGTGGCCCGCCTGCTCTGCGACGATCCGCACCCGCATTCTGCGTCTCTTGCGACGGCGGGGCGTAGCTCGCGGCGGATGGCAGCGACGATGTCGAGGTCGATCCGCTCGCCGTCGATGCCCCTGTGCTCGCCCAGGCTCGAGCGCCGCAGCCAGTCCGTGGCCGGTCGGCGTTCGGTGACCGCGCGGGTACGCCCGTGCTGCGCGCGTCGGCCACGCGCCCGATGCCCCGTGGGTGTGGACAGTCGGCCCACGCCACGCGCACCTCGAACGCTTCGACCTTCATGCCGATCGCGACGTCCGCGCCGAAGACCGGCTCGGCCTCGAAACGTCTCTGCCGCTACCCGTTGCGCCCACCGCTCGCGCAAGAACGGTCTCGCGTCTCGCCGACGGCCGCGTCGTCTGGTACGCCTCTGGTCACCCGTGGCACGACGGCACGCGCCACCTGGATCTTTACCCCTCATGAACTCGGAACGCCTGGCGGCGATCACGCGCCACGCCCGCACATCAATCTCCTGATCTTGTGATCGCGCGATCGTTCGGTCTCGACGGCCGCCACCGCGCCCGCGGGCCAGGACGCCGTGACGAAGCAAGAGCGTGTGGAAATGGACGCTTGAGCTGGACGCCGCCCCCAAAGCGCTGAATCGCCGTCACCGTCCCGCTGCGCCCATCGACGATACCCCGTCGCCGCCCGCGCCGGCGCTCGAAGCTGAGGGAGCGCCTCGGGTGTAGATCGCGAGCACGGCGCGGCAGAGGGCGTGGTCCCAGGCCAGGCGATAAGCGGAGCGCGTGCGGCAACGAGAGCACCCACTGGCGGATGGGTACATGCGGCAGGATGTGGTCGACGAGTTCCGCGGCACCCGCGGCCATCCGCCGACCGCCACAGCTCGACAAAACCCGCGTCGCTTACACGGAGAAGGGCACGAGCGTCTCGGCATGACAACCCGCGCACTGAAAACGCGCGAAGCCCCGGGCCCAGACCCCGCAGTCTAGAACCCGCGGAACTCTTGCTCGAGGAACGGTGGCAGTCCGACAGCATCGGCGCGGGCGGTGGTGGCGAGAAAGGTTTCGAGGTGCTCGCGCACGACCTGGTGAAGCACGGTGCCCGCCGCGTCGCGGGCGTGTACCCCAGGGACGTGACGGGGCCATGACGCTGGTCGCGGGCGGCGCTCTCGCAAGCCACGAGATCTGGGGCATGGCAGGGCCAGCGATGACGGCATCGCCCGAGTAGGATAGTCGCGGAGCTGTCGGGCGCCGTGGGAGCGCCACTCCAGACCGAGTAGGGGCGTACCGTAGAAGTTGCGCTGCTGACTTGGCGCTCCCGGGTCCGGGGGCTAAGACTCGCCCTTCGAGCGTGATCGTGACGACGCGCTCATCTTCGTCACCTGACGGAGAGTAAGCCGCCGCATGTGCGCTGTTCGAGATTCGCCTTGACCGCGGTACAACGCGTTTCGCAGACGGTCATTAGCGCGTATACGGGCCGCGGTGGATCGCCCGGGATGCACCTCCAGCACTCGTCGAAGGAAGGCTACCGGCCGCCGGAAAGGCCGGGCCCGTCACCAGCCACGAATCGAAGGCTGGGATCCGAGCTGACGAGTCTCGGTGTTAGGTTGAGCCTGACCGCCGTCGTCGAAGAGTCGGGCATCCGATCTAATTCCGATAGGAGTGCAGCATGCGCATCGCAAATACCAGCGTGTTTCAACGCTGAACGTGTATCCGCAGAATCCATCGATGACGGCTATCTCACCGACCGGGAGCTGGCGCCCAAGCTCAGCGTGGTCGACCAAGACTTTGAGAGCAAGGTTCGAGCGGGTGTCCTCGAGGAGGGCACCCATTTTCTCCAACGTCCGGGCATGCGTCGACGTTGGAAATGGAGCTGCCGTGGTCCGATGGCTCGAGAACGGGGACGATGGGTCCTCTCACGAGACCGGATCCCGCTCGCTGGCATGGCCCGAGGGAGGCAGGGCGATGAAGCGTCACGGTGAAGGTCGCAACCAGCACGGCCACCTCGCGATCCGGGTCCGCTGGCAAGGTCGCGACGACCATGTCGGGACGAAGCTTAAAGATGATGGAGTCGAGGGTCGCAATCGCAAGCTCGTCGAGGCCGGGGCGACATTGATCGCGGAGGACCTGCGAAGGGGCAAGCCGCCCACCAAGCCGCCTCACAAGGCGCTCATGGATCATCTTGAGGCCTGTCCGTTGGTAGTTCTTGCCGGCTCCGGAACGCCGGTTCCGTCGCGCAAAGTCGCCGACGGTCGGCGACTACTACGAGACGATGGATCGAGCGGCAACAGCCGCCGTGCATGTTCGCCCCTCGACGGCCAAGCGTCATAAGACCTACTTCGAAGCCGTGATCCTGCCGGCCTGGCGAGACGTCCCGCTCGAGGATCGTCACGGCCAGCGGTCTCCGCGAGTTCCGGGCGACAGCTCTGCAAGCGCACGGTTGGGAGCGAGAAACGGCCGATCAACATGAAAACGGTCCGGAACGTTATCGACTGGCATTTCCGCGCGCTCTTTCGCGACGCGCGGGAAGAGCTCGAGGAGCAGGGATTGTGCTCGGCGATCCCTTCACCCGCCTGCGATGGCCGAAGATCATTCGCGACAAACCGGATCCCTTCACCCCGGAGGAGGCGACGTCATCCCGGGAGTAGCTTCCAGATCAAAAATCGGTCCGGCATCCGCTGGTCTTCGCATTGTTCTGCCACGGGGGCGTCCCGGCGAGCTGGCGGCGCTGCGTCTCGGCGACGTCGATCCCGAGCCGCGGCACGATCTCGATCACCAAGAGTCGCGATGAGCACGCCGAGGCAGCACCGAAGACTGAGAAGTCGCGCGCGAGATACGGTTGCGCGCCCAATCTCCTCCAGGTGCTCGCCGAGGTGCAGCACCCGCCGGATGCCGGGCCCGCCACGTACTTCTTTCGCAATCCCGATGGTGGGCCCGTGACGACGACATGGTGGCCGAAGAAGAGCTGGCACCCAGTGCTCAAGAAGCTTGGGATCCGCCGCCGGAAGTTCTACGCCGACGCGCCACACGTTCATCTCATGGGCGCTCTGACTCCGAGCGATTGCAACTGAAAGCGATCGCCGAGTATGTCGGCACCTCGGTCGCGATGATCGAGAAATCGTACGGCCGCTTCATCTCCGACCACTGGCCTCGCGCCGCTGATCAGCGCGCGGTACGGAGGCACCCGACCGAAAGCGGACAACCGGGAACCTTGCGGGAACCTTTCGCCTCGGAGCGGCCGATCAAAGCGAGAAAGCCCCGCGTGCAGTTCGAGGCTTACAAAGTGGTCCCAGGGGGAATCGAACCCCCGTTTGCGACGTGAGAGGCCGCCGTCCTAACCGCTAGACGATGGGACCGAGGTGGAACGCTGTCGTGCTGCCGTGCAGAGCTGAGGAGGAAGGACTCGAACCTTCAGTGCCCTGATCCAGAGTCAGGTGCCTTACCATTAGGCGACTCCTCATCGACGATCGCCTGTATCTATAGATACGACCCGGGGTGGTCAAGAAATGCCGGGCGAGGGCGCGGTCGAGGCGTGCGATCGTGCGCTCGCGGCCGAGGACGTCCAACACCTCGAAAATGCCGGGGCTGGCGGTGCCGCCGGTGACGGCGACGCGGACGGGCTGCGCGAGCTTGCCGAGCTTCAAGTCGTGCGCCGCGAGGACCTCGTTGAAGGCGGCCGTCAGGCTCTCGACGGTCCAACGGCTCGAGCACGGCGCAGCGATCACGGACGCTCCGCAGCGGGTCGGCGACGGCGGGGATCAGGAATTTGGCCGCGGCGGCCGGGTCGATCGCGATCGTCGTCGGTAAAGTAGTATCGACCGCTCTCGGCGAGCTCGACGAGCGTCTGTGCGCGCTCCTGCAGCGTTGCGAGCGCGCCGCGCGAGCCACGCGTCGTCGCCGGGAATCGCTAGACCCGCGGCTTGAGGTACGGTCTGGCGGCGCGGGCCAGCGCGTCCGGCGGCAACACCTTCTGATGATTCCAATTGACCCAGCGCATCTTCTCGAGATCGAAGACGCCGGCCGACTTGCCGATCGCCTCGATGTTGAAGGCAGCTGATGAGCTCGTCGCGGGTGAAGACCTCCTGGTCGCCGTGCGACCAGCCGAGGCGCGCGAGGTAGTTGACGACGCCGGCGGGCAAGAACCCGAGATCGCGATAGGCCGTCACCGACATGGCCCCGTGACGCTTGCTCAAGCGCGCCTTGTCGGGGCCGAGGATCAGCGGCACGTGGCCGAACGCGGGGAGGCCGTGAGCCGAGCGCCTGGTAGAGCAGGATCTGGCGCGGGGTGTTGGCGAGGTGATCGTCGCCGCGGATGACGTGCGTGATCCGCATCTCGGCGTCGTCGACGACGACGCAGAAGTTGTAGGTCGGGGTGCCGTCGGTCCGAAGAATGATGAGATCGTCGAGCTCGGCGTTCTGGAACGAGACGCGGCCCTTCACGAGGTCGTCGACGACGGTCTCGCCGTCCTTCGGCCCACGAAAGCGTACGGTGTGGCGGCCGCTCCGAGTCGCCGGGCGCGGGCGTGTGATCGCGACACGTGCCGTCGTAGACGGGCTTCCTGGCCGGCGGCGAGCGCGGCGGCGCGCTTCGCCTCGAGCTCGCCGGCCGTGCAGTAGCAAGGATAGGCGCGGCCCTCGCGCAGCAAGCGTTCGGCTTCCGCGACGTAGACGGCCGTGCGCTGGCTCTGGAAGAACGGCCCCTCGTCCCACGCGATCTCGAGCCACGTGAGGCTCTCGAGGATGGCGGCGATCGACGCGTCGGTCTGAGCGCTCGCGATCGGTGTCCTCGACGCGCAGGATGAAGGTGCCGCCGTGGCGACGGGCGTAGAGAAAATTGAAGAGCGCGGTGCGGGCGCCGCCGATGTGGAGGATAGCCGTCTCGGGCTCGGGGCGAAGCGGGTACGGGGAGGAGTGAGGTGGTCACTGCGTGTCATTTTTGTCGCACGCGGGTCATCCTCTCGCCCGTCGCGCGGGCACGCGCAGACGTGACGAAAGTCCATCTTCCCAGCGAACTCTCGATTTTTGACAAGGTTGAAGGGGCGCGTCTATAGCGTGTATCCAGCATCACGGCTAGCGGCATAGCTCTTGCTGCCCTGCCCTTGAAAACCGGGGCGCTGATGAGTGCGTAGTGGCTTCGTGCCGCACAGCGCAGCGAGAGCGAAGGTGGTGTCTGGCGCGCGCCCAGATGAAAGGCACCAACCAATGAATCGCAAGAAGATCTTTGGTCGTCGAGGACAACGAGGACAACCGGCGGATTCTCGTCTACCGGCTTCGTAAGATCGGCGACTTCGAAATCTTCGAGGCTCAGAACGGTCTCGAGGCGATCGAAACGACCGAGAAGAATTCTCCCGATCTCATCTTCATGGACCTCAAGATGCCGGTGATGGACGGTTGGGAAGCGACCAAGCGCATTCGCCTGACGACGGGCGGACGCCGGGTCGCGATCATCGCCCTCACCGCGCAAGCCATGGCCGGCGACGAGCAGAAGGCGCTTGCGATCGGCTGCGACGACTACCTCGCGAAGCCGGTCGTCGATGCCGAGATCGTGCGTGAGAAGGTCGAGCGCCTGCTGAAGAAGTACGCGGGCCCGACGTTGGTGGCCCTGCGGTAGTCCGGTCGGCGGCACGACGCCGCCCGCAGCATTTCCCGCACGCCCACGACACGTTCGGGAAAGTAGTGCCGTCGTTCGCGCCAACGCGAGCGAGCAACGAATGAACGCCCCGACGCCATGCGCCGGGGCGTTTCCATTTGAGGTCGGGGCGCGACCCTCGTTGACGCTCTCGCGCTCCCCGCTAGAGCCGCCGCGTGCACACGGCGAGGCGTGGCCTCTTCTGCTTCGCCCTCGTGCTGTGGGCGGGAACCGCTGCGGCGGCAGTCGACGCCGATGCCGGAGCCCTCCGCGGCCTTCGGGCGGGTCATCTACCGCGCGGCGCGGATCGCCGGGTTCGAAAGCCTCGGCGTCACCATGATCGCGATGCCGCCATCGCGATGCGGTGCCGCGGCGTTTCGCGGTCCAGTTCTTCGACCCTGCCGGACGGGTCCTGTCGACCTTCGGGAACATCGCGGCCTCACCGCCGATCCCGGCCGGGAAGAAAGTCGTGTTCGTCACCGACGGTCTGCCGTTCGTCGGTCGCGACGTGTTGAATCTCCGTCTCGGTCACGTGGCGCTCGGGACCGCGCGGGTCGTGTCGGACGCGGTAGCTCGTGCACTGCGTCGGCAAGATGCGCATGGACGGTGGCCTCGGAAGCTCGAGCTATCGCGACGAGATCGGTCTCGTACGCGCAGGTGCGCCGCTGCCGGTGCTGCCGTCGATCTGGAAGGCGTCGCCGTACGCGCCGCGTCGGCGCTGACTTCCACGGGCCGCGCGGCGGTTGCCCGGCGCGACGGAAGCTCGTACCGTGCGCCGGTCATGAGCAGTCCGCCGACGAGGACGATCCGTGGTCGACGTTCTGCGCGGCGCTCGCGCGCGCCGGCCGGCAAATCCTCCGACCCGACGCGCCCGCCGATCCGCTGACGCGCGCCGAAGGGCAGCGCTACCTCGCGCGTCTCACGCGCGGCGCGCTCGAATCGTGTCTCGAGTTCGCCGACCCGGAGGCGCCGGGCTTCTACAGCCTCTCGCACGAGACGCTGAAGATCGGCGCCGACAATCCCGACAACTTCTACCAGAACGCGAGCCTCGACGGCCGGCTCGAGTACAGGATCAGCGGCACGCGCGGGACCGTGCACTACCTCGCGTTCAGCACCAAGGCCGGCGGCTACGGATCGACCGGCGGCTTGGCGCCGACGGGGTTCCTCGACAGCACGCAATTGACGATCGGCGCCGACGGCGCGCTTCGACCTGATAGTGAGCGCGACCCCGCATGCGGGCAACTGGCTGCGCGATGACGCCCGAGACGTCGATGCTGCATCGTGCGGCAGACCTTTCTCGATCGCGGCAAGGAGCGTCGGGCCGAGCTCACGATCGCGCGGCATCCGACACCGGTCGCGCCGAAGCCGCTCGACCCGCGACGGTCGCGACCCGCCTCGCCAACGCGGCCCGCTTCGTCGAAGGCACGGCGCGGGTCTTCGCCGACTGGGCTCGCGACTTCGCCGCCCACCCGAACGCGCTCCCGCGCCAGGATCAGCAACGCTATCTGCCGCCGGCGGCGACCCGACGATCCACTACTACCACGGCTACTATCGACTCGGGTCCCGACGAGGCGCTGCTCGTCGAGGTGCCGCGCGTGCCGCCGTGCGAGAGCTGGAACTTGCAGATCAACAACCACTGGATGGAGTCGATCGACTACCGCTACCACCGCGCCCACGTGAACAAGCATACGGCGGTGTACGGCCCGGCCGGCGGGTGCACGATCGTGGTCGCGCGGCGCGACCCCGGCCGTCCGAACTGGCTCGACACCGCCGGCCACGCCGAGGGCACGATGTGCTTTCGCTGGATCGGCGCCAGCGAGATCGTCGACCCGACCACGCGCGTGGTGCCGCTCGCCAGCCTGACCTGATCGGAGGATCCGCGCCACGATGGACATGCAGACGAGCTTGACGAGCAGTCGATCCTGGCGGAGGCGCGGGCCAAGGCCGGTCTCGACGATTTCGGTGACGAAGTCGTTTCGCGAGCCCCTTCAGGTGCTGCTCGCCGCCCTCGACCGCGAGGCCGGCAGCTCGTCGACTTCGGGCGGGCCGCGCAGCGCAGTCGGATCGTCGACCTCCTGGTGAATCGCCTCCGCGCCGAGGAGCAGTTTCGCCGCCACCCCGAGATCCTCGCCGGAAGACATCGGAGCGCCGCTCGTCATCGTGGGACTGCCGCGGACGGGGACGACGCTCCTCCACCGCACGCTGGCGCAGGACCCGCGGCTCTACTCGGCGCGCTGGTTCGAGTGTCGCTATCCCGCGCCAGCTTCCCGGCGGCACGCTCGGCGCCGCCGATCCGCGGATCGCTCAGGCCAAGGCCGAGGTGCAAGCCATGCTCGACGGCTCACCGGCGCTCGCGGCGATCCACCCGCCTCGACGCGCTCGCGGCCGACGAGGAGATCCTGCTGCCTCGAGCAGTCGTTTCTGAGCACGGTCCCAGAGTCGGCGGCGAACGCGCGCCGTCCTACGGCCGCGTGGCTCGACGCCCACGACCAGGACCCGGGCCATCGCCATCTCCGGCAAGCTCTTGCAGCTGCTGCAGTGGCAGAAGCGGCAGACGCGGGCCAACAGCGCGGAGCGCTGGGTGCTGAAGACGCCGCACCATCTCGGCTACGCCGACGTGCTGCTCGACGTCTTTCCGGGCGCTGCTCGTCATCCAGACCCATCGCGATCCGCTCGGATTCGATTCCGTCCCTCTGCGAGCATGATCACGGCGCTCTGGGTGCTCGTCGCCGAGAAGGTGGATCCGAAGGAGGTCGCTCGTCTGTGGAGCGCCAAGATGGCGACGGCGCTCCGCCGCTGTCTCGAGGTCCGCGACCGCCATCCCGGATCGCTTCGTCGACGTGTGGTTCCTCGATGCCGTGCAGGACCCGGTCGGGCAGGCGCGGCGCATCTACGAGTCGCGGGCCTCGCGCTTCACGCCGGACGTCGAGGCAACGGATGCGAGGCGTTCATGGCGACCAATCCACGCGAGGGGCGGCCACCGCACCAGTACACGCTCGAGGAGTTCGGGCTCAGCGCCGACGGGATCGCGCGCGACTTCAAGGCCTACCGCGAGCGCTTCATCTTCAGACCGCCGCTGACCGAGGTCGGCTCTGGCATTCAGCACTCGATGTGATCAGAAAAATCGAGAGCCGCGGGGCGCTGAGGTCACTGGGAAGGCCCTTCATCGTGGTAGAGCGGGTGTTGCGAGCATCCAACATCCACCACAACGAAAGGCCATTCCCAATGCGACGAAGAAGAGCGGAATTGCGGGGGCGGGTCAACGGGAATCTCGCATTTCGATTTGCCCACACCGGGCTGACGTCGCACGCGGGCCTGAATTCTTCCGCCGCTATCTCGCGGGCAGTGGCGTGGGCGTGCTGCTGCGGCAGCTGCGTGGTCCGGGGATGCCGCGCACCGACTTCGGCGTGCCGCGCATGGTGCTCGTGCTGCTCGCCTTGCTGATCAGCGGCGGCCGGCGGCTGCGCCATCTGCGCTATCTCGATGGCGATCCGCTGGTGCTCCGGCTGTGCGGGCTGACGCGGCTCCCGAGCCCGCGGACGGCCGGGCGCTGGTTGCGGGCCTTGCGCGGGCGACATCTGCCGCGGCTGCATGCGCTCAATGCGACGGTCGTCGCGCGGGCGATCCGCGCCACGGGCACGCGGCGACTCACCATCGACGTCGACGGCTCGGTGGTGTCGACCGGACCGCGCGTGCAGTGGGCGCAGCGCGGCTTCAATCCGCATCACCGCAAAGTGCCGAGCTACTATCCGATCACGGCGTACGAGGCGCAGAGCGGCCAGGTGCTGCGCGTGCAGAATCGGCCGGGCAACGTCCACGACGGCAAAGCGGCGGGGCGCTTTCTGCGGGAGCTGCTGGCCCAGCTCACCGCGACGCTCGGCACCGGCTACCGTCGCGAATTCCGCATGGATGGCGCCTTTTGCCGCCGTGACGTGATCACCCTGCTCGACCGGGCGGGCGCCGAGTACGCGATCAAGATGCCCTTCTATCCGTGGCTCGGCCTCAAGGCGCGGGTGCAGGCGACGCCGGCCTGGACGCGCGTGACCGCCACCGTGAGCTGCGCCGAGCATTGGCTCGACGTGGCGCAATGGGGGCGGCGGCTGCGGGTCGTCGTGTACCGCACGCGCGGTGCAGCACGTGACGGCGAAGAACTTTCCAGCTCGATCTCTTCGATCCCGACGACGGGCACTACGAATACAGCGCCGTCACGACGAACAAGACGCTCGGCGGCGCCGCGCTCTGGGCCTTCATGTGTGGCCGGGGCACGCACGAGCAAGTCTACGGCGAGCTGAAGCATGGCTTCGCCTTCGGCTGCGTCCCGACGATGCGCTACGCGGCGAACAGCGCCTGGCAGATCCTGAGCGTGCTCGCCTTCAATCTCGTGCGCGGCTTCCAACGCGCCACGACGGCCGAGCGCCGCGCGCCGACCCGCAAGCGGCGCACGGTCTTCCGCTTCGAGACCATCCACACGCTCCGCTACCTCTGTTTCGGACGCGCGGGCGTCCTCCTCTACCCCGACGGCTACGCCACCCTCGATGTCGGCTACGGCGCCGGCGGTCACCGACCGCTTTCCGGCGTCTCGATCGACTCCTGAAAGCGGCGTAGTTTTGTCACATCGAAACTGTCGATGACCAGATGCTGGGAGCTGATCTTACAGAACTGGCGGAAAATCGAGGAGTTGCGCAGCTGAACACGAATGCGCTTCGCGCGCTTTCGCAGCCGTGCAGGCTCGCGCAGATGGCATGCCAGCGCAAGCGGCGCGAGATCTGGCGCGGCATACGCGTCGACCGCGCAGATGCCGCGCCCGCACGGGGGCATCCACCTCCCCTTGCAGGCGCCGAGTGAGAAGCTGCGGCAACGCGACGGGGCGACCTCTCGGCCGCGATCCGGCGGGCGACGTACGATCAGCAGCGTGCGCATACGGATCGAGCTTGCTCCTCGGGCCGGCGCCGCTATCTCGCAGCGCACTCATGCTCCTCGACGGCAAGACCGTGATCATCTCCGGCATTGGGCCCGGCCTCGGCATCGAGCTCGCGACAGCTCGCCGCGGCCGAGGGGCCGCAGGTCTGCGTCGTCGCGGCGCGGACGCCTGCCAAGCTCGACGATGCCGAGGCGGCGATTCGCGCGCGCGGGCTCGCGACCGCCGATCCGCAAGGTACCGACCGACGTCAGCGACGCGCGCGCAGTGCGGCCGTCTCGTGGCGGCGGCGGTCGAGGCGTTCGGGCGCATCGACGCGCTCGTCAACAGCGCCTACGTGCCGCGGCCGGTTCGAGCCGATGGAGAGCCGCCGACCTCGACGATTGGCGCGACGACCCTCGACGTGAATCTCTTCGGCACCATGCAGCTCACGCAGGCCGTGATCCCCGTGATGAAGCGTCAGGGCGGCGGCGCGATCGTCATGATCAACAGCATGGTGACACGGAAGCCCGTGGCCGCATCAGGCGGCTACGCGTGTCTCGAAGTCGGCGCTCACGACCGCGGCGGCGCAGCTCGCGCTCGAGCTCGGCCCGTACAGATCCGCGTGAACTCGGCGTACATGGGCTGGATGTGGGGACCGCCGGTCGAGAACTACCTGAGCGAGGCCGCGAAGCGGAAGGCACGACGGTCGAGGCGCTCGCCGCCGGCATCGCGAAGAGCATCCCGCTCGGCCGCATTCCCGACGACGCCGAGTGCGCGAAGGCCGCGCTCTTCCTGGTATCCGGACTACGCGGGCGCCGTGACCGGCGCGGCGCTCGACGTGAACGGCGGCGAGTTCCTGCCGCCGCTGACGAAGGAGCGCTCCGATCATGGCAGGTCGCTTGGCGGACAAGATGGCGATCGTGACCGCGGCAGGGCAGGGGATCGAGTCGCGCCTGTGCCGTGCGCTTCGCGGCCGAGGGGCGCGCACGTCGTCGATCAACGACATCCGCGCCGACGCCGCCGACGGAGGTCGTCGCGGCGAGATCACGGCGCGGCCGGCGGCCGGGCGTCGACCGTTCGTCGCCGACGTCGGCGCAGTCGGAGCGCGTGCGGCGCGATGATCACCGAGACGGCGGCGCGCTACGGGCGGCTCGACGTGCTCGTCAACAGCGCCGCCTCGCCGGCCTTCGGTCAAGGTCGAGGACATGAGCGACGAGCTCTGGCGCGCCGTCTTCGCCGTCACGCTCGACGCGACGTTCTACGGCTGCCGCGCCGCGATCCCGGTGATGGCGGCCGCACGGTGGCGGGTCCATCATCAATACGGCGTCGGCGGCGGGCGTCGGCGGCGCCGCGGGACTGTTCGGCGTACGGCTCCGGCCAAGGCCGCCGTTCTGAACCTCACCCAGCACCGCCGCGATCGAGGCCGCCGCGCGCAGCGTCACGGGTGAACGCCGTCTGCCCCGGGTCGATCGACACGCCGCCGCTCGCACTGTTCGTCGACGCGTTGCCGGGCGGCCGCGCCATGCCTTCGAGCGCCAGATTCCCGTGAAGCGCATCGGCACGCCCGAGGAGATCGCGAACGTCGCGCTCTTCCTCGCGTCCGGACGAAGCGTCGTACGTCACCGGCGCGATGATCGTCGCCGACGGCGGCGTGCTCGCGGGCATCGGCGGCGGGTTGCCGGAGGAGTGGAGGACCAGCTAGTCGGCATGAGGCCGAGCTCGGCGCAGGATCGTCGCCGAGTCGAAGTAGACGCGCTCGCACACGATGCGGTCGCCTTCGAAGAAGAAGAAGGCGGTCATCGGACAGCGAAAGCGCCTTCCCGGTCGGCGGGAATCCGCGCAGCGGTCCGAGATGCGTGCCGAGGAGATCGGAACTCGCTGATCACGGCGTCGTCGGTGTGGTGGAGCGCGCGGAGCTCGTTGCGCTGGTCGGGAAACGCTCGAGCGCGACGCCGCGTGAAGTATCCGCGCACCGCCTCCTCGCCGTCGAAGATCTCCCCGGTCCGGGATGATCCTCGTAGCGCGGCCCGCGCGAACGTCGCGATCGTGACGTCGAACTCGTGGCGGTTCTCGGATTCCATGTGTGCTCGCGGACGACGGCCTCGCGGCGGTCACGGAGCGTCGCGAGTGGTGGTGGACATGCGGCCGCAGCAGTTAGCGCGGTTGGCGCCGGGTCACAATCGTCGGCGCGACGGTTGCCCGTCCGCGAGGGAATGCATAGAGTCCGGCGTCCGCGGGCCGTTAGCTCGAGGTGGTTAGAGCAGCTGCCTTTTAAGCAGCGGGTCGCTGGTTCGAGTCCACACCTGGCCCATTGTCAACCTCGCGGAAATCCGACGGTACGACATCAACTTTCCGCGACAGGCGCAGGCGGCGTCTTAATACCAACGGTGCGCGCGAAAGTCACCGCCAGTCACCGCGCTTTGGTGGCTGGATGTACCAGTGGTACAACGACCATCGTCGAGCTGTCGATCGCGGCCTGTCTCAACCCCACCGGCAGCCACTTCCGCCACGTGTCGCCGTCATCATGGCGATCAAGGCGTGCCAGAAGCGGTCTTACGTAGGCCGGTGACTTACCGGCCAGCGATCAGGAGCAGGCGAAGGTATGCCGCAGGCAATGTCGGAACAAATACGCTGGCAGTTCGCGCTTTCGGAGACGCGAGGGCAAGCACGGCAGGCGTTATTGTGGGTCGATGGGGCCGCCGGTTGTTCGGCAAGAGCCTGGGCGCGGTCGTCGGCCACACGAGCTCGCAGATCGCGCTCGCACGTTTCCGCGCGGCCGGCAAGCACGGCCACGCGCTTTACGAGGACCTCGGGCTCTGAGCACGGGCTAGAGGATCACGCGCACGCCGCCGAGATCGGCGAGGTTGTGCGGGAAGCGGTCGCTCGGCGTGCCGATGAACATCGCTTCTTCCGGGACGTGGGAGGCGGTTGGACAGCCTCTCGATCAGCTCCGGCCCAAACTCGCCCTTGACCGCGAGAAGTTCGATGCGCAGTTGCGGGTACATCTTGTCGACTGTGGCCCAGCATGCTCGCGAGGCCCGCTCGGGATCTCGCTCTCGCTCGTAGACAGCAATTGACCTTCCAGGTTGGCCGTCCTGCTCGTTGCGCATGCACGCAGAGCGACGGCGCGGTTCAGGATCTCGAGGTCGTCGCCTGCGGCTAGAAGTACACCACCGCGCGCGTTGATCTCCTGGATCTGCGCGATCACGCGCTCGCGGGCGTGCGCGTTCACCTGCTGCACCCGCTCCACGACGGTTCGCGGGACCGGCAGCACGAAGCGGAGCAGCTGCGCGCGCTGGAACATCACGCCGACTGCAAGAGTGCCGCGGCAGTAGACCGCGAAGATCCCGACGTTGAGCGGGTCGAGCACGACGTTCCCGAGCAGCGCGATCACAGCAGCCGCGAGCGCGACCGCCACCGTGACCACGCCGCGCCCGTTCGGTGCGGGGCAGCCGCGCCGCGCGTCCGCTTGAGGAGCAGTTTCCAGCAGCGTACGGCACCATCACCGAGAGGAACGAGGCAGCGTACACGCCCGCGAGCATGCCGATGCGCCCGCCCGTCGCGACCAGGATGGAGGCGCACAGAGCGAAGAACGCGACGATGATCCAGTGGTTCGTTCCCCGCCAGCGGTTCAGTGCAGCAGCACCTGCGGCAGGCACTGGTCCAGGCTCATGCGGCGCACGAGGCCCGTCACCCCGACGTAGCTGGTGAGCACCAGCGCCCGACAGCACCAGCACCGCGTCGATGCTAGACATCGATCCGGCAGCGCTGGCCCCGCCGAGACCAGCGACATGCGGGCCATGAGGTCGTGCGGGACCTCTCTATGTCGGCCAGGGGAGGGCCGAGCGAGAGCAAGCTGATCCAGCGGGTTGAAGATCAGAACCGTGAGCCACATGTTGCGCAGCGTCTTCGGGAAGACGCCTGGCTCCTGCTCCTCGATGAAGTTGGCCGAGCTCTCGAAGCCGCTCCACGCCGAGCATCGCCGCGGCAAAGCCGAGAAAGAGCGCCGGGGCGATCGGATTCGTGGGCGGAGCGATGCCAGTTGATCCAGAACAGCGCCGGATCCGAGAGCACTGCGAAGGTCGCTGCGCGACCGAAAGCCACGGTCAGGGCCACGAGGTGGAGGGCGAAGATCCCGAGCGCGACCGTCGCCGGCTCGCTGATTCCGATCACGTTCAGGAGCGCGAAGCCGCCGGGCAGCGCAAGGGTCGCGAGATGATGGGAAGCGACGGGAACAGGTTCGCGGCGTAGTGCATCGCCTCGTTCGCGCTGATCACCGCGGTCGCGACATAGGACAAGCAGGGTCACTAGCAGGCCGCGGCCGCGTCAAACCGCTTCCCAGTGGTGTTCAACAGAAGAGTCGTGAGGTGCCGGCCGTTCAGGGGAGCGCGCTGCCGACCTCACCATACACCTTCCGGAACAGGTACAGCACGCCCGCAACCGCCAGCAGCGCGACCGGCGCGAGCGCCTCCCGCCTGGGCCGCGCACAGCGCTGACCACGTGAGAACGCTCGGAGCTGATGTCGTTGCCGCAGATCGCGGTCGCACGCCACACTCCGAGCGTGGCGTGCGGGACGCGCCGAGTGAGGCTCAGCGCCACGCTGCGAGCCAGGTCCGGTGATCCGCTCTGCTCGTCCCACACCCGGCGAACTCGAACTCTTCGGCCTCCTGGATCGAGCGTCTGCGCGTTGGCCATCCGAATCCACAGCATCTCACGGCGACCGCATGCCTGCTAGGCTCGGCGCAGTGGTGGGCACGCACATCCTGCTCGACCGACGGCAAGGTGAACGCGATGTCGAGCGAGCTGATCGGCAAGCTCGGCGCGGCACTCCTGACAAGGCCGAGGCCGCGGGCGCGGCGATCTTTTTTGTGCTGCGCGGCCGCACAGGCATCGTTCTCGGCATGTTCTCCGCAGGAAGCTCGACCTGGGCACGTTCAAGCGCAGCCTGACGCACGAAACGCCTGACGACCACTGCGCAGCGGCGCGCCGACTGATCGAGCAGCCTGCCTGCACTGGTGCGACGCCTCGTCGCTGGAGCTGCTCGGGCGCATCATCGCCCAGAGCGCCACGGCGCGCGTGCTCTTCGTCGCGACGGCGCGCCCGGAGTTCACGGCGCCCTGGCCGGCGCGGTCCAACCTGACCAGCGTGCAGCTTGCCCGCCTCACCAAGCGCCAGGCGCGCGACATGATCGCGACGCTCGCGGGCACGGCGCTCCCCGTCGCCACCCTCGACGCGCTCGTCGCGCGCGCCGACGGCGTGCCGCTCTACGTCGAGGAGCTGACCAAAGCGATGGCCGAGCCCGGCGCGGCGCGCGGCGTGGAGGCGATCCCGGCGAGCCTCGCCGACTCGTTGATGGCGCGGCTCGATCGGCTGTCGGCGGCGAAGGAGGTGGCGCAGCGGGCGGCGGTGCTCGGGCGGGAGTTCGGCTACCCGCTGCTGGCCGCCGTCACCGGGATGGACGACGCGGGTCTCTGCCAGGGGCTCGCGCGGCTGGTCGACGCGGAGATCGTCTTCCAGCGCGGCGAGCCGCCGGAGGCGACGTACACGTTCAAGCACGCGCTCGTGCAGGAGGCGGCGTACGAGTCGCTGCTCAAGCGCACGCGCCAGCAGCTCCACGGGCGGGTCGTCGACGTGCTGCGTCGAGCGGTTCCCCGAGCGGGTGGCCGCCGAGCCCGAGGTGGTGGCGCACGCGGAGGCGGCGGGGCGCGGCCTGGCAGCTCGTAATACGTAGCG
>ERZ1370068.638-contig-10583_pt1 | contig 23897 bp, 38 predicted proteins | sample MGYA00561227_ERZ1370068 | MGnify/ENA primary metagenome ERZ1370068 (study PRJEB38410, sample SAMEA6850437) | metagenome | study: Metagenomic assessment of the ecological functions of the soil: analysis of the soil microbiota associated with the...
AATGTACTTCGTTTCGGTTGCATTGTTGCTGTTTCGCTTGTGCGTGATGCAGGTAACTCGAAAACGCCGTTTAAATCTCCGGGATCGAGATAGCCATGCGCTTCGCACCGAAAGGTCCCGTCTGGCTCAGATAATCCGAGGAATTCTGCCCTCGATGACGATATCGGCATGCGCGGGCACTTCGAGATCGACGGTTTTGCACTTGACCATTTCCAGCGGACTGCGCGCGAGACCGCCTGCCAGCGCCACTTCGTCGACACCATACGGCACCGGTTGAACTGCCGCGTGAGGTAATGCAGGAGGACCTCCGATGACGATCGCCGCATCGAGCGGAACTCCTCTTCGTTACATTTCTCCCAGTGGATCGCCGTATGCTTGAGGCTGCCCCACATGATGCTGGTTTTTGAGCGGGCCCTTGATTTGCCCACGGTAACTCCCATGTTCCTGACACCGTTGTCAGGATCTTTGGTAATCCAGCAGCCGGCCGTCAGATAGGGGCGCATTGTCGAACCCGGGCGTAGAAATTGGAATAGGCAGCATGTAGAGACCGCCGCGCCGGGTCAGCTCTCACCTTGATAAACGACGCATCTTGAGCTTCTCCGTCGTTTACGAGAATCGGCTCGATCGGTTTTTCAAAGCCTTCGACCAGATATCTTCCACCTCTTCTTCTTTGCACATGAGCCAGGGTGCGTAGATCCGCTGTGAGGCCGCGAGCCCGCCGATCAGCACCGGGATGTCGTACTTCTTTGCCTTTGGCATCGTGGATATTCTCGGAAGTAGAAAGCTCGCCTTTGCGCCTCGTCCAGGCCGCGAAGCTGCCAGCGCACCAGCGGGGATGCATCTCGGTATCTTTCGTTCGATCGCTTTGTTCACTCTGAAAAGCAGACCTTCACGTTCGAGAACCTGAACATACTCGAAAAGACTTTTTGTAATAAGCCATAGGCAATTCCCCTTAACCTAGCAGCAAGGACGATGATCCCTTTATACAGAGTGTTAGGCCACTTTCTAGTTATCTTCGTCGCTTAAGCGGAGTCAATGATTCTTTGGTGTTGACGACAAAATTCCTGTTGGACTACCCTTGCCCACGGTCGCGGGAATGAAAACCGTGCTCGATGATCTCGGCGCAAAAAATCCGAAGATTCGCGAGCTAAAGCCCGAGGATCTTCTCGACACGCGTTTTTTGCGCAACCTCAAGGACAGCGGCGCGATCAAATAGCATCGACGCATGGCTTAGGACAAGATCTGCCTTGCCCCACTTTTGTCTGACTTGCTGCGCCAGGTCCGGCGGCACGATCACGGAGCGGGAAAATCTTTGATCCATTCGTAAGGCCGGCAAGCGTCGATGACGGCGCGCGAATTGAACCCTCTTCTTGCCGCGTTGAACGATCGGATCCAGCGGGCCGCTCCAGCAGCGCCGGAGAATCTCGATGTCCTCCGCCGGGTCGCAGCGCGTCGTCATCGCCCACCACACGTCTTTCATGTCGGTGGGATCGATATCGTCGTCGACCACGACGGTGAAAACGCCCCAAGATAGGCGGCGGCGTGACACTGTGAGGCGATCAAGCCGGCCTGGCACGCGTGGCCCGGATAGCGCTGGCTGAATTGGCGACGACGGTGAGCAGGCGTGTGTTGCCTTCCGGGCGGGCAGTAAACGCCGACAACATCCGGCACGCCGGCGCGCTCCAACTCTTCCCACACCATCGCCGAGCGCCAGAAACTTTGTAAAAGTCGCTTCCGTCGGCGGCCGGCTCGGCGGCGCTCCCGCCATGATCGGATCGTTGCGAAAATACATCCGGCGGATTCGAATGACCGGTTCTTCGCGCACGTGGCTCGCGTAATAGCCGGTCCACTCGCCGAACGGCCCTTCGGTTTTTGATCCCCCGGGCAAACACTCTCCTTCAATCACGACTTCAGCGGTCGCCGGCACCTGGAGTCCGGTCCGCGCCAACTTCACGACGTCGATGGGCGCGCCTTCAGACCGCCGGCAAAATCGTATCCGATAGGCCATACGGCACTTCGAACGCCGAGGCCATAAACAGCAGCGGATCGTGACCCAATGATAGCGCCACCGGCATGGGCCGATTCTGGGCAAAATACTTTTCCATCTGAATGCGCGCGTGCCGGCCCGGCGAAATATACAGGCCCAACGGATTTACTGTCATGAATCATCACCCGTAAGTGCCGATGTTGAGCCAACCCTCTTCCGGATCCCTGGTGATCGTCAGATGGCCGGTGCCGATGTAGCGGCCGCCGTCGTGGATGTTATAGCGCGGCGTCGGAAACGCAGGACGTCGACATCTTTTTCTTCCCAGACGTTCTCCATGAAGAGGTCCGTCTTTGACCTCGCGCGGCGGAATCGGTTTCATCTCTTTGATTTTCTTGCGCATGGCGGCGACCAGATCCATGGTCGCCATGTCCGTCGGCATACCGCAGGTGAGCGCGACTCGCTTGATGGAATTGAGCTGGCCCGCCACCAATCTCAAACCCTTGGCGAAGCCCTTGATCGAGTCGAACAGGAGGCACGGCGCGATTTGCGACTCTTTGCAGGGCCATCTCGATGATGGCGCCGATCTCCAAGTCCCAATCCGCGCCCTCAACGGTCTTGAGCTCACCCAATTCATTCACTTGAGTGATCCACTCACGCAAATCTCTGTACGCCATTATTTCCTCCTAGCGATATAACGTCTGAAATAATCCTTGCTGTTCGAGCTCGTTCACGAGCGTGTTATCGACAAAGTCACTCGCTTTTACGCCGAGCTGCCGACTTTACCTCGGAGCGCAACACTTCATCGACCGCATCGAGCCGAACTTTGGGAATCGACTCGAGGTACTTCACCACCATAGATTCGGTAGAGCTCGGCGAGTACTTCCGGATCCTGAACCTTCGTGTATCTGGCGAGCACCTTGATCGTGCCCTCTTTGTCCGTTCTAACTCGGTGAATGCCTTCGCAGTAGGCGCGCAACAGGCGCAAAGCCGTGCTGCGATTTTTCCAAGAACGATTGCGTCGTCGCCAACGGGGAATTGGGATAAACAATGCCGATCTCACCGAAATCCACCAGTTCCTTCGAGGCCCAGCTTTGCCGCGGACAGATTCGTCGGCGGCGATACCACGCCCGGCATCGACGATCGCGCCGGTGATGGCGCCGAGCAGTTGCGGCATGCCGCCGGTCTGATGACCGCAACGTCGGCGCCGCGCCGCAGGCCCCATTTTTTGAGCGCCAAATCCAAGGCAAAGTCCGTCGACCCGCCGAGACGGGTCAAGCCGATCTTTTTCCTTTGAGATCCTTCAGCCGTTTGAATCTCAGGCCGCGCCATCAGCGAGAACACCAGCGTATTGATGGTAGTTGCCGATCATCTTGAGCGTTCGCTCTCTGAGCGAAGCTTGGACCACGGAATTGGCGCCGAGGCGGAACGAATTGGACATCGCCGCCGAGCAGCGCCTGAGTCACTCACCGACCCGCCGCCGATGTAGAGAAGCTGCACCATCCAATCCTCGGACGGCGGAAATAGCCGTAATCCTGCGCCACCCATAGGGACGCCATCGCGCCGCTGATGGAACTGTAGGCTAAGCGAATCGGCTCGGCTTGTGCAGCGGAAAAATAAAGAGGCCTGCGCTAGTAACTGCAAAAAGAATGAGACAGACAATTTGCGCACCCGCGTCAGCACCCTGCAGATTCGCTTGATGGCTCAGGGTGCAACGACGGACGCGCGAACCGCGCTGGGATCTATCGGGCGTAACTTTCACAATTTCAAACCAGGTGTGGATCGATGAGAGTTTCAAAACCGGCGTTTACCGCCCGAGGATACCGACGCATCGCGCAATTCTCAGCTCCAGCTTCGCGACTTCTTCTTTTGGCATCTGCTCCGTTTCCCATTTAGGAAAACGTTTCACCGCGAAGCCGCGCATGCGATGCACTTCCTGCAGCGGCACCCGGCCATGCTTGCGCAAGCGCGCCGCGACGATACGCGCGACGGTGTCGACCCGTTTCTGCGCTTCGACGGCGGCCGGGTAGTCTTTACGATCCAGCGCGGTTGAACAACTCGACGCAGAAGCTCGGGCACGAAGCTGGTCGGCGGATTGATCATACCGGCGACGCCCGAACGGCACCAGGCCGAACAAATCCGCGTTGCCGGTGAAGACCGAAACATCGGGCAAGAGCCGAACGTATTCCAGCAGCGCCCCCTGGCCGTAAGCGACTTTAATGCCTTTGAGCGCCGGCACTTGTCTCCTTCATGCGCAGGGCGAGGCCCGGCGGAATCGAGATGCCGGAGTATTTTGGATTCTCATAGATGAAGATCGGCAGCGGCACGGCTCGATGCACGGCTTTGCTAGTGCGCGATGATTTCGTACTCGCTGTGATCCGAATAATAGGTAGGGCGGCAACGATCGCCACCGCGTCGGCTTTGTGCGCCGCTGCATGCTCCGCCAGTTCCACCGCGCTGCCCGCGTCCGCAGTGCCGACGTGGATGATCACGGGCACGCGCGACTTAGCCTCGATCGAGCGCGATCGCCGCCGCTTGCTTGCGCTCGTCGATGGTCATCGCCGGCTCTCTTGTCCGGTTGAGCCGAGCACTGAATAGACCGTGCACACCGGCTTGATGCGATAGTCGACCAACTGGCGCATGATATTTTCGTCGATCCGCACTTTCTCATCGAACGGCGTGATTATCGGCAATAAAACTCCACGAATCATGTTTTCCCCACGTTCAAGCGTCTCTGTTCGGCGACTTTAGTTTTTTAATTTATCATTGTCAATTTTTAATTGTTGCTTCCGCACGCCCACCCGTGTGTCAATCGATAGATCTCGTTCGCCTGCTTTCTGTCTACCATGCCTTTGGGCTGGCCGCCGCGCAGGCCTGTCTCCTGATCGCATCCACAACGATCTTGCGAAACTTTATGACACCTCACGATCGGAAACACTGAGCTGCTCACGCTGCGCTCCGCCAAGCAGGCCCTGCGTGCCCTGCGTCATCAAATCTTCTTTCGCGGACGTTGCCTTTGTCAGAGGCATGAACTTGCGCTTATCGTAGGGCATCACTTCCTGCACCGGCGTTTCTTGTTCGCGCAGCGCCCGAGTTTCTCGAAGAAATTCGCTTCCGGTCCTTTGTAATTGTCCGCGGTAAAAAGCATGAAGTGCTCATCGTCATTGGGCGTCACAAACATCCAATGCTCGCATTGGCGAGCCTTCCGATCCAGCGCCGCCGCGTGCCATCTTTGGCATGAACAAACTCACGTGTCGCCCGCTTGAACGATACTCGGCAAAGCCAGACTCATTTCGCTCGACAAATTCCGTCCCCGGCTTCGGACCTGGCTTGGTCATGACGACTTTCATGCCATAATCCATCTCGACGAACTCGAAAGTGCGGCATTTCCGCTGTAACTGAAAAATTGATTGCCCCAGAGTTGTTGGCCGTAGCCGGCGTGCCGATGCAATGAGTACAGACGTGCGCCGGGTCCGGCGGAGTTTTTCAAAGAAGTTAAACCAGTTGTAGTCGGCGTGGCGCATCGGCTCGATCCGCCATTGCTGCTCGCCGCGATCGACCAATGGCCCATTACTTTCGGCGGCGGCGGTGGATCGTCCCGATCGGTCCCATGTACGCGAAGATCAATCCGCCCTGTTCTTGCACCGGATGACGATAGATGCTTCAACCTTCTGCGGAAACTTGCTGTCCTTGGGCTCTGCCGGCATTCCTAGACACCGACCCGAGACGTCGAAAAGCCAACCATGATAAGGGCAGCGGATGCCGCCGCATTCGATGTCGCGTATTCCAACGACGTGCCGCGTATGCGGGCACGTCAGTCCGATCGCAAGCCGAGCTTGCCGAATTCGTCGCGAAACAACACCAGCTCTTCTCGCCGAGCACTTTGACCGCTTGGGGGATGCTCGTAGAGATCGCGCGCAATTCCAACCACTACCCAGTACCGCCGAAACCATTCGCCGCTCGGCGTTCCGGCCCCAACCCGCGGAATATCCGCGACCGTCACGCTTCTTGTTAGTTCTTTTCTCGCGCTCACTTTCGGCACTGCGACTTTTCCTTCTTGCTTCGATTTCAGTCCATCTTAAACGCTTTCGAACGGTATACGATTATTTTGAAACCATATTCTTTCCAACGCCGCTGCAAAACCATCTGACGCATCGCATCCGTCGGCTCCGCTACCTCGCCACGAAAGTTTTCTTTTATCGTCAGGTCGAGCATCGCCTTTGAAGTCAAACCATCAACAGTCGCCGACAGGTTCGAGAGAACTGGTGATGCCGCGCGGGATGATGATACATGTCCGTCGCCGGCTGAAACCGCGTGGTCAAGGCCCAGAAGCACCTCATTGGGATCTTCGGGATTGATATCCTCGTCGACCACGATGACGTGCTTCCATTTGCGCGCTTCGAGTGTAGAGCGATGCAGCGAGAATATTGTTCACGATACCCGGCCGCATCAGGCGTTTTTCCAACTGGAGGATCAGCACGATCGAAACTCCCATGGCGGCGCATAAGCTTTTTTAGGGCCGGATAGGCGGGCTTTAACTCTTGGATAAGCCGCCACCGCGTAGGGTCAACGCGTCCACGTACAAGTGTTCACGTGCGGCGGCTTGCCAGCCAAATATTATGATTAGATGGATTCTTGCGGTGGGTCACCGCTCGATCGTCACGACCCGCTCGTTCGGCACCTTGCGCCGTCGTATAGCCTGCAAAACTCGCCGAACGGCCCTTCGTCGCCGGTCTTCGCCGGGATCTTCAGTTCTCCTTCGAGGACGATCTCCGCAAGAGCCGGCACCTGCAAGCTCGATGGTCCGGCACTTGAGCGACATCGACTGGCTCACCTGGCGAGGCCGCCGGCGATTTCAGCTCGAACACTCCGGCGCGCGGCTCGAACTGGCGACGCGACGTAAACTGCCGGCGGCACGCCGATGCAGACGGCGACTTCGAAATTTTGGCCGCGCTTCTCGGCGCTTTTTATAAAATCGTAGCCGTCATGTCCCGGCGTGAAGCGAATGGTGACTTCGTTTTTCGATACCAGCATCATTCGGTAGATCGCGAGGTTGTTGCCGTACCCGGGGTCTTTGATAATGACATGGCCCGGCCGTAATATACGGCCCCGCCGTCGCGCGGGTTGTTGGTGCAAAGCGGCAATTTCGTGACGTCGACTTCGCCCTTCCATGACGACTTCCTGGCACGGACCGATTCGCGATCAGCCGGCGGTCGGAATATCGGCTTGGTCGCGCGCGCCGGACGGTCTCGTCGAAAACATTCTTTAGCGACAGAGCCCAAAGCCAGAGCCACCCGGCGGTCACTCGCCAAAGCTGGCCGACTACGGGAATCGTCGAACCTTTTCACATTTTTCGAAAAGCAGCGCCGGGCTGTTGGGCCGCTCGTTGAAGATCTTGCGGATCGCGCCGAGCTCATGCTTGGATCCACCTGAGCGGCGAACGGTATGGCAGCTCGGCCGGCTTTCTCCAGATTGTCGAGGAAACTCGCGTAAATCCATCATAACCTGGTGACACGCCTCCACTTGAGTCAGCTTTACTTATCCACTTACTTACTGGATAAGATTGCTAAAATAAACCGTTAGTCTCGATTGAGGCTGTTAAGGCAGCGCAAAAAGTGTCGCCGCCTTAGTTGTGCAGTAACAACTTGGCGCGGAAGCTTACAGTATCTTCTCCGCCTTCGCGGTATCGTAGCCGCTCCATCGGCCATCCGGCTTTACGCACGCGACTTGCACTTGCGGACAGATACTTCTTGCGGCAAGCTCTGCAGTTGGCATATCCATGATTGTATCCGGCGCGCAGAGATTAAACGTCTCGATGATCCCGCGAAATTCGCCTCGAGCGCGAGGCAGGCGCGCGCCGCATCGCGCGCATCGATATAGCTCCACAACGCGCCCGTTGCCCAGGCGAATGATCGGGTTCTTGCTTCTGCTCAATCAGGTAGTCCTCGGTGCTCTTCGGTATAAATCCCCGAGAATCGCAAGCTCGCGATCTGCATATCACCGCGTTGAGGCTCGCCGCGCTCGCACAACTTTTCACCGACGAGCTTGAAAGTCCGGTAGGGATCTTGCGGCCGTAGCGGATGATCTTCGTCGACCGGCAGATACTCGGCGGTTGCAACGCCGTGACTGGATAGTAGAGGCCGTAAACCGCCAGGCTCGAGCCGCAAACAATTTTTCTCACGCCGGCAACCTCGCGCCGCAGCCAAGACGCGTTGTTGGTCATGGCCACATTAAGATTGAACCGTTCGGCATCGCCGACAGTGTCGGGAAACTCCCGAGCTGCGCGACCGTGTTGAATCCGGTTTCGGTGTACGGAAAGCGTTGGCGAGCGAGATGAATGACAGCGTCAACGTCTTTGAAAACATCCTGGAACGTATGTGTCTTGCTCAGGTCGGCCGTATAGGTCGGATCAAGGACATTCTCGCGGTTTGGTTGTGTCGAGGGCGGCGACTTGATGGCCAGTGCGTAAAAAGCTCGCGCACGACGAACTGCCCAAGCCGCCCCGAGCCTCCCAGTGACGACAATGCGCGCATGGCGTCAGCGTCCCGCCGTGCGAAACCAGCCGCTTTGTTCCAGCTCTTTCAACAAACTGTTGTCGATAAACTCGCCGGCTTTGGCTTCGCGCGCTTCCTTGCCGGGCGTGCGCTTGAGAATTTCATCGACGCCCTCAACTCGGACGTAGGGAATCCGATCACCGCTATAGCGCACGCCGTAGGTTTGATGCAGTTGCGCCAGCGTCTCGGCGTCCGTCACCCTGGTATATTTCGACAGCACCTTCATGCTGAACTCTTTGTCCGTGCGCAACCGGTTCAAGCCCTGGGTAAAGCCGCGGAGAAACCGCAGCGTCGTGTCGCCAGTTCGATTTGATGAAAGTTTTGGTCGTCGACAACGGCGTGTTCGGAAAATAATGCCCAACTGGCCGACATCGACCAGCTCATGCATACCCGCTTTCACTGCGCTGAAAGTTGCTCGGCGGCGACAGCACGACGGCATCGAGGGCGCCGGCTATCAACGCCGCTAGACCTTCCGGCATACCGCCGGTCTGAATCACGATCAGATCGCGGCCGCGCTCCAAGTTCCACTTGTTTCAGCGCCGCGTCCAACGCCCAATCCGTCGAACCGCCGAGCCGCGTAACGCCAACTTTTTGCCCCTGAGCTGCGCCGAGTTGTTTGATCTCCGGCCGCGACATAATGGAAAAACACTAAAGCGTTGCCGGTGTTGCCGATCAAAACTAGATCCGAGCCGCGCAGCGAAGCATTGATCACCGGCACCGACGGCCCATAGGCAAACGGCACCTCGCCGCTGAGCATCGATTGAATCAAAAGCGAGCCGCCGCCGATGTAGAGGAGTTCCGTATCAAGCCCCTTCGCGCTTGTAGCAACCGCCTTCCTGAGCGACCCACAGCGACGACATGGCGCCGCATGGATCGCGCTGTAGGCGATGCGCAATGGCGCCGCGCTCGCGCTGCCAAGACCTAGGTTGAATAATGAATAGCGCTGCCGAAAGCAGCTTGAGAATCTTTGCCAAATCGCATGTTAGTTGTATTTCCTTCGCGCGCACACCGGTGAACGAATCGATCTCGACCATCTCGATGCGCCTGCTCTGCGTCTCAGCGCACCCCTTGGAGCGCGCTTTCCTGCACCTGCTCGAATGCACTGAGAATGATCCTGCGGATCAGTGGAATCACGCCTTTGTCCGATGTCGCAAGCTGCTCTTGCGCCGATCGACAGCAGCAGGCTGCGTTGATTGGCAAGTGATATCTTCCGTGCGCACGTTGCCCCGAAAAGGAGAATACTTGCGCCGGTCGTAGGGTTTTTTCTGCCGTTGGCTTCCACTTTGCGGCTCGGCGCCAATTTTTGAAAAACTCCGGATCGGAGCCGGTGTAATGATTCACGGTAAAAAAGCGTGAAACTATGATCGTCGTTCGGCGTGACGGGCATAAATGCGCATTGTGCGATCCATGCGCTCAGAGCTCTCGCGCGGCTTGGAAGTGAGTGAACTCGGTATCGCCGATTTGCAAGTATGCTCGGCAGCGCAAAGCTCTTCTCATCCGACATACTCGGTATCCGCGCTCGGTCCCGGTTTGCGAACGAGCACGACCTTCATGCCGTAGGCGGTCTCGATTGCGGTCGAAATACGGAATGTCTTTGAAATTAAAACCAACTGCGCCATGTGCCGTCGTCGGGATCGGTCGCGGTGGAGAATCGAAAAGTGCGCCGGGTCGGCGCCGTTCTCGATGAAGTTGAACCAGTTGTAATCATAGACGCGCGTCGCTTCCAGCGATCGTTGTCCGGCAAGCAATCCGCAAGCCGCTGCGTACTTCGGCAGCGGCGGTGGACGTCCGTTCGGTCCCAGGTAGGCGAACAGCAAGCCGCCCCTGTTCCCGCACCGGATAAGATAAATGCTTTACCTTCTAGGCAAACTTGCTGCCCTGCGGTTCCGCCGGCATTTCCAGGCACTCGACCGCGCACGTCGAACAGCCAACCATGATAGTGGACAGCGAATGCCACCGCATTCGATGTCACCATATTCTAACGACGCGCCGCGGTGCGGGCAGTGCGCGCCGATCGCCGATAATTCCTGTTTGATCGCGAAACAACACCAGATCTTCGCCCAGTATTTTGATCGCCTTGGGGATGTCATGAAGATCGCGCGCCGCGCTGACCACAATCCAATAGCGGCGAAACCATTCGCCCGCCGGCGCCCAGGGCCGACGTGCGGAATATCGGCAACGGTGGGCTTTTTCGATCGTTTCATCCAAATCAGATTAGCGGAAAGTCAACGAGAAAACCAAAAGCGATGAAAGCGTTTAGCTGGGAAGGAAACTTTACGACCGCGAGACGATTGCCAATTCGGCGCCGGAGGGTTGTGCAAGGAACTTCTGAGCACATTTGGATATTGCACGGTTTTTGCCTATTCAATTTGGTTCATGGGCCAATCGATCAACCTGCGCCGAGGCGCTCATCGAGATATTAAACTTGTGTGAACAGACACCTTACGGCCCTTGGTCGGCAACGAAGAGGGTCTGATATCTGCCCCGCCGGCGGACAAATATCGCCATCCCGGTCGTCACAAGAGCGCAATGTTGTCCGGTCGATTTGTCTTGATCCAGGGCGGGCTCACCAATGAATCGCGCTTAGCCACCAGCAGAGTTATTTAAACTCCGGCATCACTTTCTCCGCGAAAAGACGAATATTTTTGAGCAGCCAGTTCCGGCGGCATGCCGCCGAAGTGAAAGGTGCCCTGAGATAGTCGTCAGACCGGTCTCGTCGCGCCATTTGCGGATCGTATCGGCGACTCGCTTGGGATCTCCGCCAGCACAAAGCCGTGCTCCAATTGAGTTCTGGCATCGCGTTGCGTCAGCAGCCCTTGCTCCTGGCGTTCGAGATCAGCCGCCCTGTGCACGTCGAAATAATTGATGAGATAGGGCTCCGCTTCGCGAATGGCGGCTTCTAAACTGTCCGCCACGTAAATATGAAACTTGCCGAGAATGTCGGTTTTGCCGCCGTTATGACCCGCCGCGGTCAAGGCGTTTCGGTAGCTCTTGATGAATCCGGGTAATATTCCCGGTTCGCGATAGAGATAGAGGCAGCGTCATCAGGTGAAAGCCGTGCTCGCCGGCCCAGCGAAAGCTATCTTCGCTGCGTGCGCATCCGACCCAAAAATTGGGATGCGGCCGCTGCACTGGTTTCGGAAACACCGGCACGTTTTGATAGTTGTAAAACTCGCCCTTAAAACTGACCGGCTTGTCCGACCACGCTTGCAGCATCACTTCGACGCCTTCATACATGCGCTGGGTGGCTTCCTTTTGATCGACGCCGAACTTTTTGTACTCATGAGATTCGCTGCCTTTGCCGACGCCGAAATCCAACCGGCCGTTGGAAATGACGTCGACCATCGCATAGGACTCGGCCACCTCGATCGGGTTGATGCAGCGGCAAAACGTTGATGGCAACACCCAGGCGAATCCGCTTAGTCGTGCGCGCGATGGCCGACATGAAAGTCGGCGGATGCGGCAGATCGCCGCCGTAGTGAGCGAAATGATGTTCGGTCACCCAGACGTGATCGTAGCCAAGCCGATCCATTTCTTCCATCTGACCGAACATCTTTTGATAGAATTCCGTAACCGACCCGTCCAAGTCGGCGACGTAGGTCGGCAGATAATGCGCGCCGAATTTCATGCTTTTGCTAGCCATCAAGCTTCACAACCTCCAAATTTTATCCAACCAGATATAAGCTGGCACCGCGTGGGAGTCAACGCCGGGGTAAAAATGGCAAGGGGCGTGATAAATCACGCCCTACTGTGAATTTGGAATGCCTCGATCCGCCACTTGCATGACTAGAAAAATGTCAGAGTAGAAACTTTCGACATTCCATGACTGCGGAACCTGGTCGTAAAAGAGTTATTTTCACCGATAGTCGACAATGGGAGTTGGCTGTCGCACAACTCCTCCCAAATGGCTTATCCGCCCATTGCCACGGGTGGCGAGAATACCGTCGGTCCTTTGACCTCGGACCCGAGGGCTTTGAGCGCGGTTTGAATGATTTCCGCGGCGCAGGCGCGCGTCAAGTTCTTTGGATAAATTCGGATCGCCGCATCGGATGCGGAATGCTCACGCCTTTGACGATGCCGGTTGGCGCGCACCCTGCTGCGCCACGGGAAACATCGCGCTGATCAACGCCACCGGTAAAACCTGCCTTTTCAGTTCTTTGCCTCATCACAGCGCGCCGCTGCGACTGCACGTCCCTCACGTGGCGACAAATAGGACTCTTCGGACGTTGTCCTTTTAAGTCCGCGGCGATTTCCTGACCGATGCGGCGCATCACCGTCGGCGAACCTTGGTTCCCGGGAATAACGTAATACGCCGGATAAAGTTTCCCGGACCGATCGCGCCCTCGGCTTCCAGCGCGCGGCAGCGCGTCGAGCGGCAGCGCCGTAGTGGGGATTCTGATTCATGTACGCCACGTTGTAGCCGCCGTGCACCGCTTCCCATTTTCCCGGCTCGAGCTCTTTGAGCTCGGCGATATTGCTATTTGCGCCAGTAGGTATTGCGATAAGTTTTGAACTTATCCGGATTGCCCCACGGCGCCCACCCGCTGGTTGTCACTACGGCGATGTTGCGATCTTTTACTTGATCGAGTGGCGAGCGCCGGCGGCGCGTCGTCCCACACTTCCATCGGCAGCTCGCTCTCGAACGGCTGGTTATTTATTTTCTTGAGCAGCATTTCGACCGCGCGCGTGGCGCCGCGGCGGTCGGTTTTCTCAATCCGTCGAATGCCGCGCCCGATGTAACCTTCTTTGGCCGCGGAGACCGATCTCTTCCCGCGCGCTAGCCGGATCGCAAGGCGCGCCAAGCGCGTCAGCGCGTCGTTCATCCCCGTCGTCGCTTCCGCCGTCGGCAGCGGCAATAAACCCGCGCATTGACAAATTCGCGATAAGTGCCGACGCCGGGGTTCTCTCTCGTGCATTGCGGTTAAGCAGGGAATTCCCAGCGCGTTGGCCACCGCATTGCAAATCTCGACGCAGGACAATCCGTAGCGGCCTGGAGTTGAACGCCGGTCCCGCCACCAAAACGTTGGGCTCCGCCGCGCGCACGGCGTCGAGGAATCAGCTTTGAGCGCTTCTTCTTTGTGCTCATGAAAGTAGTTATCGCCGACATACACCGTGCAAGCTGATCTTTGCCCTCGTCGCCGAGCTTGGCTCCAAACCGCAGCGCCGCGCCGGCGCATGCCTTCGATCACGCCCACGGGCAAGCCCGCTTTTTCCTCGCCGCTCGAGACCGGCAAAAATTGATTGACGACGTGAACTGATTTTAATCATGGGCAACCGTCTCCTTAATATCTAGTAGAGTTCAAAACGTTCAACCGTTTGGAGCGGACCGCATGGTTCGACGGGCTCGCCACGAACGGCATATTTTTCCGCTCATTCTGAGACGGTCGAAGGATTGAACGACTGGAACGATTAGTATTCCGCGCATCTAAATTCCCCTTGTCCCCAAATATCCGCCCCGCCCATCATGACATCGTACGCGCCTCCAGTGACAAAGCGCCGCGTGCCGGCACCAGAGCCGCGCCGGCGAAAAGGGAAAAATTTTGATCTGTTCATACGGACCGATGACTTTGTCCATTGCCGGCAGCTCGACGACTTTATCGAGGCTGCCCGTGCTCACTATCGCATTCGCTTCGGCGATGTAAAACAGCACCGGGACTGTCTCTGCCTTCCTTGCCGCCATTCTCACAAGCGACCAAAGGTGGTCTTGATGCCGTTCTGCTCACATGCGCGCACCGTGAGCATGACGTCGACGAAGGCGTTGCCGCCGCCGATCCACGTTATCAGCGCGCCATCGGCGCCCATCGCTTTAGCCAGACGCGCGGCGTTCTGCGCGCCGACTTCTTTGCCGTGGCTGGTCTCAAAGCGAATGCGCTGCAAGACCACGCCGCCGAAGTTCAAACTTTTGCCGTGCGCCGCATACAACTCCAAAACCAAAGGATGGTTTTGCCAATCCCAGGTCGTCGGGTAATAGCCGCGCCCCGAGCGCGTCGTGTCCACCGTCACCGCGCCGTCAAAAAGCTCGTTGGGATGAACAAACGTGGACATCGAATTACGCAACGAAGTCCGCAATAACCCACGCCCGAATGCACGTGCTGCGGGTCGGTGATGCAGCCTTGCACCAGCATCACATTCGGTAGCGCCGGATCTTTCTTGCTCAAATCATGAAGTGGCGATCTCTACGGCGAAAGTTCCGCCGTGACTTGGCCGAGCCGCTGGGCAACTTTATATTCGGCCGATTGGATTGCCCCGTGCGCATCCAGCTCGCCCAAGCCCGGCGCGATCCTGAAAGCTCAAAATCAGATGTCGGCACGAGCTAAACCGGAAATCTCCGCGCCCGGCCCGGACATATCGAGGATGGCGTTTCTTTGCACCGTCGTGCCGGCGCGGATCGTGCCTTCGTACTCCGCCGCCGCGATGACGGTCATGCCGGACAGCCGATGAGTTCGGCCATCGCCGACGTTTTCGACGGCGCCTAAAACACCGGGGAAAACCTGGCCGCTGCCCGCCACTTTAAAGCGCGGCTCGACCATATCGCGTATGCCGGTGATGCGCGTCTTTTGCGCCGGGCACAGCCACGCGCCAGCGTTGCATCCGTGATCACGCGTAATCTTCGAGGACGAGAGCGATCAGTTCGCCCTCGTCGACCTCGAGGATTTCGCTTTCGTATTTGAAACGACTCCCAAGCGAATCTGTTTTACCGGAAATTCTGCGAGTTCGAGTTTCAACGTCTTCTCTTCAACGGTTTGAACGTTTGGAACGTTTGAATTCTTCTATGCCGCAAACTACACCTATCCCGAAATATTCCAATCCCAGCGCTTGGGACCGTATCAATTGCCCTACGGCGCCCCATGATTTTGCGAAAGTCCTGAATATAGTTTTGCAGATTGGCACCAAGCTTGGGACTCGCCATCGACGAAGTCCGGTTTGACTTGAAAATCTTTAAACTTGCTGCGCACACCTTTCATCGCGCTGCCTTTGCCCAAACTCGTTGCCAAAAACGACTGCGCTTCATCCGAGAGTACCCATTCGACGAACAGCAGCGCAGCGTGCGGAGTGAGGCGCGTTCTTCGCCAAAAACAGGCCCTCGGGTTTGACGATCGTCGGCGCAAGAACTTTGAATCCCAGAGGCGCCCCTTTTTCGCGAATCGCCGCCGAAGTCTCGCCGTTGATCGCGATGCCGACGGGATATTCGCCCGAAGTCACCACCTGTCGTCGTCAAGGTGCCGCCGCGCCGATAGCTCAAATCTTGCTTGGCTAAGCTTCGTCAAATAAGCGACTGCTTTTCTCGCCCCCAGCTCTCTTCCATCGCTGCTAGGATATATCCCGCTTCCGGATCGAAAAGCATTTTTACCTTTCCATGCGGGGCTAAGCAGTTCGTCGTAGCTCTTCGGAGCCTGTTCCGCCTTGATGGAGTTGGTGTTGTAAATCAAGCGCTGTGGTCAAATAGTACATGCTGTGCCAGTAGCCGTCGGGATCGTAGGTGCCGTCATAAAAACGCTTCGCGCCGGCGATCGGTTGCGGCTGCACGAGATTGGCGTTCAACAACTGATAACCGTAACTCAGATCCACTTGAATCACGTCGGCCGCATGACGCCCGGCCCGCAGCCTCGGTCAACGTGCGGCTGAGAATCCGTCGCGCGGCGAAAAATAATGCTGCAGTGCGATAGACCGGTAGCGCCCGTTAAAAACCCGCGCCAGCGGCAGAAACTCGTCGATCGGCAGCGTGCCGTAGCAGACGAGCTCTCCTTCCGCCTGCGCGCCCTTGAGTAAGTAACCGGTTCTTTCCTGCGGCTTGAGCGATCTTATCTTTGCTGCGACCTCAGCGATCGCCGCCGCATAGAGCGCAACCGTGGCATTCGCGCAGCTAATGAGGATCGCAAAAACCAAGCTGGCTTTAGCGACTGCGGCTTGATGGCGCCTTAGCCGATGAACTTTGCCGATGAGTTTCATATCAGTTTCTGTTTAGCAAAACGTTGAAGCGATCGTCAATGACGATGATCGGTCATGAAAAATGTTCACGCAACCACCCGAGTCTGATTCAGCTAGAGCACCTCGATAACCCAAGCGGCGATCCACGATCGTCAAATCGGCCAAATTTGTCTGGCGCTGTACGAGATCAGCATACGACATATTGCGTATTCTTGGCCCATTGACCACCGTCGTAGTTTTTCTTATTGACATGGCTAGCCGGCATAATAAATTTTTCTTGTAGGGCTCATTAAAATCGCTTTAAAGGGAGGAGGTGATACTAGATGAAATTACAAAGGACGATGGGAATAGTCCTTCTGGCTTTGACGTTGGCCCCGGCCTACGTTGCGCCGTTAGCCGCAGAGGATATGGAATTGAAAGCGACGGTGGTGACCAAGGGCGAGAAAGACATCAAGCGTTAAGACCAAGGATGATGAAAAAACCATCCTGGTCGGCAGCAAGACGAAGGGCCTTGAGAACGCCAAAGAGGGCTCCAAGGTGACGATTAAGTACACCGGAGAAAGACGGTCAGATGAGAGCTAGTGAGATTAATCCGCGCGCTAGCAGATAGCTCGGCGGCGAGAAAAAGGCGGGGTCGTAACGACCTCGCCTTTTATTTATGGCGATGAAATAAATTAATCGTTGCCAAGCCCAATTTTCCACCGCCTCGTTGACTCGACCCATGCCGCAGACCGATGGGTTCTCTGCTCAAGCGTACGCGGCCCAAAAACGATCCGGCTCAGATTGGCAGCGGGTTAGCTGGGACGAGGCGCAATAGTAGGCGCAACGATCGGAAGAATTTCTTCGCCCCAGAGCTTGATCACTTCGGGAATATCAGGTCCCAGGGGAACGCCGAGAGTAATCTGCCTGAACCCATCCCGCGCCGCCAGTGAAAAGCTCCGCGATTCGTTCCTTCGCACTGGGCCGGCGCTGCCGGCGATGATCAGACGATCCACCGCTTCGTCCGGCGTCAGCGACGCAGCAGCGTAGTCGACGCCGCGATTCTCGGCGTGCACGCCTTCTCGCACCTCTTGAATCGCCTGCGGGTCAATGCCTTTCGTCTTGAGGACTTCATCCGGCCAGCCGGACACGATATGCGAAACGAATCTTTCGCGTGTTGCCTGAGCCGCCTGGCTGTCACGCGATACCGAGGCATTGAGCAGCATGACTTTGCGCAACGGCTCGGCCAGCGGCGATTGCGCTCGCGCCGTTTCAAGACGCGCGAGCGAGGATTCCATGTCGGCGATGCCGTAGAGCGTCTGCAGGATCACTCCCGTCGAAGTGGCGCGCGATCAGATCGAGCACCGCGGGCTCGAGGAGACCTCGGGCCGTAATAAAGGCGGATCGGCGCCCTGAGTCTTGAAGCGGAGGGCATATTGCTCCGCGTTCATGTGAAAATAAGACGCGAGGACGGGAATCTCGCTGGCTCTGGAGCGGCGCGCCGGCGAACAGCGTCCGTAATGCCGTGGCCAACTCCGCCATGATCGTGAGCGGCTTTACCCGTTCCACTTGATGTGTGAGTATCGATCTCGATCCGGGTCCCAAGCCAAGCGAGATTTCCCGCCCGTCCATAAGTTCGGATATCGTCGCGAAGGCCATCGCCAAATCGACGGGGTTACGAAAATAAGGCACGGTTACGGCGGTGCCGAGCTTCACTGGCAATCGCGCGACAATCGCTGCGGAACTCGCCAAGACGCTGCGATATTCCAGATTGTCGTTGGTCCAAACCTGGCTGAATCCGAATTTGTCCCATCGTCCGCCAAGCCGTCTCGGCGAGCCCGATCAACTCCGGCAGCGAGTAACGATTGAGCACGTGGAGCGGATAGTGAATACCGATTTCGCCGCTAAATTTCTTTTCTTGTTTTGCCATGGGGCTCTCCAACAAACATATGATTCCACGTGGCGCGTTTGAGATTCATCACTTCGATTTGTGACGCGGACGCCACGCGCTCTTATTTATGATTGCGCGACTCGGCGATCCAAATGAAGATCACGGATACGAACGTCAACACTTGAGCGATCCAAAAGCCTCATGATAACTACCAGTCCAGTCATGAATGACGCCGCCCAGCCACGGACCGATGCCTCGCCCCCGCGCCGATAAACAGCGAAATTGCGCCGATGATCGCGCCGAAAGATTTGCCGTGAAATAAATCGGCGGCGATGGTCGGGCGTAGCAGCGATTGGCGCGACGAGAAGCCAACCGCGATAAACGGCGGAAACGCGTAGAACAACCAGCTGCGGCTGACGTCTGCGGATCATCATCAAGAGGGAAAATGCCCGCCATCAACGACACTGAGCCGAGCAAATAGGACCATCGGCGGCCGATCCGATCGGCCAACAGCCCCATGAAAATCATTGACGGCAGCGGTAAAAGCCCGATCAGTCCGAGCCCAAACGCCGCCAGTTCTTTTGAGAATCCCGCGTCACTACCGCGGCAACTTGATGAATCAGCACCATGTGCAGCGGAATCGCGCCGGCGAGCACGCCGACGGCAAAAGCCCAAAAACGCCAGGTGCGCAGCGTCTCCTCAAGCTCGGACCGCCGACACCCCGCGGCTTTCGCGTGGGCCGCGGCATCGCGAGTCGCCGGATCGCCAAAGTCGGGTTTGAGATTCATTTCGTCCGGCCTTTGGCGTTGAAAGAAATAGTTGAGCGGCGCGACCACCATCGCCAATATGCCGGCGCAGAATGAAAACGCCGCGCGCCAGCCGTAGGCGGCGATCAACCACTGGGTCCACGGCACGACGAGAAGAATTCCCAAACCGAATGCCGGACGCCGCCGTGCCGATCGCCATACCGCGTTTACGGATGAACCAGTTGGATAAGAAAGTCGCTTGCGAGGTCATCGGCAGAGCGGCGAAGCCGACGCCCATGAAAACTCCCATGCCGATATAAAACGCTACAACGGAGTGGGCAAAACCGCTGATCACGAAGCCGGTTGCCATGATCAGCGCGCCGCCCGGCAGCACGATGCGCGGACCGAGCCGGTCGAGGTAGAATACCGATCACCGGCGCCGACAGCGTCCACATGACGGATCCGAGCATGAGCGCGCCGGATGCCAGCCCGCGGCTCCAGCGAAACTCTTCGATAACCGCGACTAAAAATACCGCGAAAGCATTGCGCGTGCCGAACGCCACCGCGACGGTCAAAAACGCGATGCCTATGACGACCCACGGATAGTAGCGCTGCAGCGCTCGACTTGCGGCAATCTCAGTTTCACAGCATACAAAAGTGTTTTCCTCAAATGTCGTCAGGCGAAATGCGCATGTGTCGGTCAGTCGATGAGTGATTCTTACAGATAGCCCTTCTCTTCATAGTATTTCTTTGCCCCTGGATGCAGGGGAATGCCGAGCGGCGCGGCTTCCGTCCCGCGGCAAAGCTTTTCCATATCCGAGTGGACCCCTCGTCATCGACGGGAATAACGCTCTGCCGCAAGTCGATGGCTCGGCAAATGCGTAAGCGAGATCGTTGCTGAGCCCGCGGTGCGTGATGAGCGGCCAGCCGCTGAAATCGATCGTGTTGACGTCCGCTTTGAGCTGTCGGAACTTTGCAGGTGGAATGACGGAAGCTTGATAACCGAGAGGCCGACAATTGTTTCACAATTTTAGGCTCGATCGGCAAGATTTCGAATCCATGGTCTGAGCGCTTCGTCGAGCCAATTATGCAGTCACTTCGTCGAAGACCGCGTTGATCTTGCCCGTTTTTATCCCGTCCAACCGCTCCGGAGAGGTAGGCCTGGGAGTCTCCTGCACTCTCCCGCCCCAGCTCTTGATCTTGGCAAAGCGACAGCGCCGTAAAGCGCAAGAATCTCCGTCACGGTGTAGTAAGTCGTGTTGTAGATAACCGGAAGGGACGGGTCGAAATTCTCAACGGTATCTTGCGCTCGGCGATTTCGAATAGAGATTTGAGCTTCAACTCTTTGGCAACCGCAAAGGCCATTTTTGTCCCAGGATGGAAAGGGAAGCCAGCGCCCTGGAGCGGCAGCTTCTCCTTGTAGAATCCTTTTCCCCGATAGGCCATGGGTCACGATCGCGGATGGATTGATAAAGAGCGACGTCGACCCGCCCCTTTCCGACCTCGATGGGAGCTTTCATGCCGCCCATAAGATCGCCGTTGATGCCCATCATCATTCCGGGAAACTGCTCTTCCGCGAGCTCGGTTGGATGGAAATCGTTGCGACGTTGCCCATCGTCAGACATCCGTTGAGTATATAACTCCGCTGCGACCTCGAGCGCCATTTTCGTCCGCATCATCCGCGCATTCATTTTGGCCATGGAGATTTCCTTTTCTTACTGAGACTGGATCAGCATCGCTGCGCAACGAATCCCCTTATTGCACGATCGACGGCAATAAATCGCGCGCCAGAACCGTGATCGCTTCCTCGTAGTCGGGGCCGAGCTTAGCCAAGCAAATTTGATCAAAGCCGTACTCTTGCGCGTAAGCACACATTTCTTCGAGCGGTTTGACGCAGTCGCGCGGCGTGCCGGCGATGAAGCCGATGTCGACCATCGCATCGGAGATCAGCGCCGAGACCTGCTCGATCGTGCCGCCCGCCTCGAAGGCCTGCTTAACTTTGAATCACGGTCTGGCGCTCAATCCCTAAAGCCTGAAACTCTTCGTTCGAGAATCCCATCGCCTCGAGCACGACGAGCATATGGGCGATGTATCGCTTCGGAAAATTTCTCGCACTTTTTGGTAATCGTTGGAGATCGAAATATTGATTTCGCAGACCTTCGTAACTTCGTTTGGCGACCGCGCATCTTTTCTTCCACGCTCGGTTTTTTCCAGCAGTCCGGCGAGCCTGCCGCTATGCACGAGCGGTTTGAAGAAGCCGCCGATCAGCACACCATCCATCACGCGGCCGGCGATCTCCATAATTCGCGGCCGTTGCCGCCGCAATAAAGATAAAATCGGCGACTTCGAGCAAAGCCCACACTGAATGCTGGAATCCGGGCGCAGGTTGAAGAACTTCGACAGGACAGGATAGTCGCCGTATCTAACCGCGTCGCCGCGCAGAAGGCCCTTCATGCATTCGACGGTCTCTTTCACCATGGCGATCGGTTTGACCATGTGGAATTTGGTTGCCGGCCTGCGCGTAATCGCCGCGCGCATACCCACGCTGATCTCACGACCGTCCATCAACTCCGACAGCGACGCGAGAGCATCGGCGGTATCCACTGGATTTCTGAAATACGGCACCAAAATCGCAGTGCCGAGCTTGATCGGCACCTTCGACGCGATCGCGGTCAAAAGAACAAAAATATTTCTGTGGCCGAGATTGTCGTTGATCCAAAGCTGTGAAAACTTATTGCGCTGAGCGTGCGCCGCGAGCTCGACCCATTGAGGTATGGAATAGTGCTTTGCGAGATGGGTCGTAAACTGTAAACCCACTTCACCCCGGTAAACCGCCATGCAAGCCTCCGTTTCTCTTATTCAACAGCGAAGGTCGGTGAAGGAACTGAATCTTGTGCCATGCGACCTAGATTAAATGCTCATCGAGCTGGAGATAGCGCTACGCGCCGACGACGGCGCCGATCTTCTTTAGTTTCAACCTCAGCTCGTAGCGAAACAGGTCGCTTCGGTAGTAGCCTCGCGGTGCGCATGATGAGGCGCTTTTTGTAGAAATGGTCCCGCTCGACGTAGAGAACGGGAGACCCCTGCGGAATATCGAGATGTGAGGAGACCGCGTCGTCCGACAGCTTTGCTTCCACGATGTGCTTCACGTCACTGATCTTGATGCGCAAGGAGCTTTCAATAACGGTGGACAGCGGTATGGTTTTCATGCCCTTGATCCGCACTTGAGCGGCAATTCGTGAAGGCAGATAGGAAATCACATAGGCAAGCGGCCGGCGGTGCGCCAACCGGATGCGTTCGATTTTCCTGACTCTCTCGCTTGCTGCCAAGCCGAAGTCGCGGCGGAGCTCGAGCGACCGGCTCAACGTCTTCCAAGTTAAGCACCTTGAAGCTTGTGCCTTCCGCATCAACCGGCGCCAGATCTTCGGTTTCAACCTCGAGCTGAACTGATTTTTGAGCGGCCCTTCCAACTGACGAAGGTTCCTTTGCGCCACTTCGCGCATCAACAATTTTTCCTGACACAGCTGCGCCAGTGCTTGGCGAACGGTGATGACGCTCACGCCAAGCTGACGGGCCAGCTCGATCTCTCCGGGAAGACCGATGGCCGTAACCCCACGTTCCGGACAGGATGTCGTCGCGAAGGCGCATCATCACTTTGAAATACAAAGGCACCGGGAGGCGGTTCGTTTGGCTAGGCGCATATTGACTACGTTTATGTTTAGGAGTAGATCAACCTCGATAGAATTACAAGCCTCTTCGCCGACGCCGCTCGATCCACCCACTGCGATAGAGATCAGCGAAGACTCGGTAGCAATTCTCACAAAACGAGCATCGGAGGTCCCATGGCACAGGCAGCCAAAGCATCACCGTCGCAATCAGCTGCTGTAAACCCCGCCGTCCAAACGCTGATGAGCGTGATCCAGAAACGCCGCAGCGTGCGAGTTTACAAAAGCGGCAAGGTCAGCGACGCGCAACTCGAGTACGATTCTCGAAGCAGCGCGATGGGCGCCCTCGGGAGCCAACACGCAACCCTGGGAATTCGTCGTGACGCGGGACCGCAAAAATGAAGCGCATCCGCGAGATCTACGATAACGAGTGGCGCCAGAGAAAACGCGAAGATCCCGTCAACTAGCAAAGGACTTAAAAAGATTACGTCGGCGACGTTAGCGTTAATCGTGCTCGCTTGCGGCGATCCGAGGACCAAAGCGGTTTACTTAACCACTCGCCAACAAGCGGACCGCGAGAAACTATTTCAGGCGAGCATGGCCAATGCCGTGCAACAAATGATGCTGGCCGCGGCGAGCAGTGAATCTCGGCACGGTGTGGGTTTCCGTGCGCGAAGAAGTAGAGCCGGAGTTAAGAAAACTTTTTCAAGTGCCCGAGCCGCTGCGTTCTTATGCGGGTGGTGCCGATCGGCCATGCGCGTAGTTGGCCCAAGGCCAAGCCGCGGCGAGCTGTTTGGGATTTTGCCCATATGGAAGTTTACGATTCAAAAAGTTGAGACTGGACTCGGAGATCCTGACCTTGGCCGAAAAACTGATTTGATCGTGATGGCGCGCTCAACATACCGGCCAAATCTTTTTAGATTTCCACGTCCGGCCGGCATTATTAGTGGCACATGATAATCAGCAACATTATCGGCGCTCGTTTCGGAAATCAGAACTGATTAAAAACCAAGTTGAAATAGTCCGTAAGTCCCCAAAAGGAGGCGTCATGATTCGAACGCGCATTTGGTGATCTGCTCGGCATCCCCATCCGATCGTATTAGGCGGCATGGGCAACGCAAGGGTCGGCAGTAACCGAACGAAGTACAA
>ERZ1370068.6373-contig-5359_pt1 | contig 23894 bp, 34 predicted proteins | sample MGYA00561227_ERZ1370068 | MGnify/ENA primary metagenome ERZ1370068 (study PRJEB38410, sample SAMEA6850437) | metagenome | study: Metagenomic assessment of the ecological functions of the soil: analysis of the soil microbiota associated with the...
ATTACTTCGTTCCAGTTACGTATTGCTAACTCGCCGGCGGTACGCCCGATGCTCCGCTTTCCGATGACGATCGCCGAGCGCGCCCGGCGCATGCTCGACGGCGACAGGAGAGTCGACACATGATCGTCTTCGTCAGCATCACGCCGCCGCGATGGTGGCCCGCGGCTCTGGCGTGGATCCTCGTCGTCCGCTCTTTGCGCGCGCCACGCCGGGAGGCGGCGTCGCGCGCGAAGCGTCGGAATGTCATCGCGATCACTGCGCGACCAGCTGGGGAGAGCTCGAGACCGATCTCGCGAACGGCACGATTTCCATCGAGCAGCACGGTCAGGCGCGCGAAGAGCTCGGCGGCGCGTGCTCGAGGAGCCGCAGGCGCAAAAGGGAGGCGGCACGGCGTACCTGCCGTCCGCCGCGGAGCGCATGGACGGCCGCAATCGTCGCCGCCGCGCTGCCGCGTCGGCGCGCTGCTGATCTACGTCGCGCTCGGCAATTTCTGAGGGGCGTTTTTCGCCGGCGGCCGTTGTTGCGAAATACGTCGCGCGGCGCGCCCGAGGGCCGGCACGACGTGTCGCCGGAGCAGATCGCGAAGACAGATCAGGAGGCTCGAAGCGCGGCTCGAGAAGGACCCCGGCAACGCCGAGGGCTGGACGATCCTCGCGCGCACCAACTACCAGGCTCAAACGGTATCCGGAGGCCGCGCGCGTGTACGAGCGCGCCAGCGTTGCCATCGTTCCGGTGCGATGCCGCGATGACTGTGCCGGCTACCGCCGGTGACGCGCTCGGCGCCGCGCAGAGCGGCTCGCTGGAGGAGCAAGCCGCTGGAGCTCGTGGCGCAAGCGCTCGCCGCGAGTCCACGCAGTGGAAGGCGCTGGCGCTTGCCGGCACCGCGGCATTCCGAGCGCAAGGACTATGCACAGGCGATTGCCTACTGGGGCGGATGAAGGCGACCCGTCCCCGCGGGCTCCGGAGATCGCGCAATCCACGATCGATGCGAGCATCGCGGAAGCGCGCGCGCTGGGCGGCCTCAAGGGAGGGCCGGCGTCGCCCGCTCCGGCGATCGCCAAAGGCGCCCGCCGCGGCGGCATCGCCCGCGCCGCCTGCCGCCGCCGCCGTGGCGGGCGGCGTCGTCGCCGGCTTTCGGTCACGCTTGCGCCCGCGCTTGCCGCGACTGGCGTCTGCACCGGCTGACGTCGTCTTCGTCTTCGCCCGCGCGGCGCAGGGGCCGAAGATGCCGCTTGCCATCCTGAGAAAGCGAGTCCGCGACCGCACCGCTTGCTTTCACGCTCGACGATTCGATGGCGATGGCGCCAGAACATGTCCCTGGTCCAATTTCACGGCGAAGTGGTCGTTGGGCGCCCGCATCTCCAGGTCAGGGGCAGGCAATGCCGCAAAGCGGCGACTTCGAGGGCTTCTCGCCGGCCGTCAAGGTCGGCGCCCGAGGCGTTGCCGTCGTCATCGAAGGCCGTTCCGTGGTCGGCCCAATGCCGCACATGACCGCCGATGTCGATGTTCTGTTCCTGGGTGCCGGGATCTCCGGTCTCGCGATGGCATTCTGGCTGAAGGAACGCGGCGCGACGGTCGAGATGCTCAGGCCGCGCGCCGCGCGGGTGGCGTGATCGGCACCCGCCACCGCAATGGCGCGCTGGTGACAGCCGAACAGCGCGCTCGATTCATCAGCACGACGCCTGCTCGACCGCGTCGGCATGCGCGGCGAGCGCCTCGCCGAACGCGGCTACGCAACTCGCTTCGTCGTGCGCGACGGCAACCTCGTCGCCCTGCCTTCTCCGTCTCCCGGCGCGCTCCTCGGGACGAAGGCGTTCACGCTGGCGCAAAGCTGCGGCTGCTGCGCGAGCCGTTCATCGCGCGCGCGCCTGCTGATGCACCGAAGAATCGATCCTTTACGCCCGTCCGCCGCGGCGAGAAACCTCCGGTCCCAGAAATTTCTCGACTACGCGGTCGACCCGTTCGTGTCCGGCGTCTATGCGGGAGATCCCGACGCATCTCGGCGTCCGCGGCGTTCCGCGCCACAATAAATGGCTCGAGCAGAAATACGTGGCAACTGCTGAAGAGCCAGATGATGGGTACGGCGAGCGACGGCAGAAACCGCCACGAGCTTCATCGTTTCGTCGCGGCATGCAGTCGCTGACCGATGCGCTCGCGTCGATCGACGCATCGGACGGGTGTCACCGTGCGCCGCATCCAGGTCGGATCGGACAACGGCGTCTGGACCGTCGCGGGCGCACGCGGCGGCGAACCGTGATGCGGCGCGCGAAGGCCATCGTGCTCGCCACGCCGGCCCCAGGCGGCGAAGCTGATGCGCGGTCTGGCCGGCGGCAACGCGGAACCTTTCGCCATCGAATACGCCGGCATCGCGAGCGTCGCGTCCGCGTACCGCCGCGACAACATCCGGCGACTCGACGGCTTCCGGTTTCCTCGTGCCGAAAAGGAATCACGCCGCATTCTCCGGATCGCTTTCTCGAGCAGCATGTTCGAGGGTCGCGCGCCTCCGAACATCGTGCTGCTGACGACCTTCGTGGGCGGCATGCGCAACCGGGTACGCCGCGGCGCGATCCGACGGCAAGCTCGGCACGCTGGTGCGAGAACCGCGGCACTCGTCGGCGCGACGTCCGCCGATCTGGACCGACGCTCATTGGGCAAGCGCGATTCCGCAATACAACCCTGGGTCACGCGGAGCGGTTGCCGCTCGGACGCCGAGCGCGCCCGGCGCAGGAGCTCTTCTTCTGCGGCAACTACCGCGGCGAAAAAAAATGTCCGTGGGCGACTGCATCAAATCAGCGCACGCGACGGCCGACGCGCGGTGACACGCTTTCTGGTCGGCGTCCGGCCATCACGGCGAAATTACAGGTCTTTCCGCATTTCCAGCACAGATCGAACGTCGCCGGCGAATCCTCGCCGCACGCCGCTGGCTTCCGGGTTTCCGTCGACCCCGTTTCCGCTTTCGATCCGCGCGAGCACCGCCGTCGCCCGCTCATGGTCCTGCTCGCGTTCCAGCCACACCTGCGGCTGACCGAGATTTCCGGTGGCACCTCGCCGACGATGCTCAATCATGCTCGTTGAATACATGCGCGCGAATGCCGGCGTGCTTCAGCCGGTCGGCCAGCAGGTAGGCGTCGAAGCGATTGCTCGCCGTGCCAGAAGCGGATCACCCGCTCACCTAGGGCCTGTTAACGCTATGGACGCAAACGCGAACGGGTGGCATGGGGCGCCAATCAAGGCGGCCGACGAAGCGAAGACCGAGCGTCTTCGCGAGGAGGACAACGCAGAGTGGCGCCCCATGCCACCCGTTCCCTTCGGGTTGCTGCCGAAAACGCCCATCGCTGCGTTGCAAAGTCTCGCCGGGTACCCGACCCGCCTTCGCCTTCGCGCCTTGCGCTGGGCGTTTTCGGCCGTGCAACGCGTTTGTGCCCATAGCGTTAACAGGCCCTGGTATCTGCGGCCGCCATTGGACCAACGTGTCGACAAGCCGCGCGAGCACCGCCTCAGCGCCGCAGCCCGATGCGCGTCCCATGGACCGGAGTGTGGCGCCTCGTCCATGTAACACGCCTGCGCGATCTCGAGCTGCAGCGCGTGGACGCCGCGTCCGCGGGACCGGCGCAGTGGCGGCGTCACGCTAGCCGCCCTTGAAGCGGCCGTTGACACCGTGCGTGAAACCCGCCGCGGCGCCGGCAGGACGCCAGGTCGGCTGCGCTCTTGCACCGAACGCCCGGCGCGCAGCTCGCGCCGTCGACGGTGCCGAGATTGAGGTCCGGCAGCCGCCCGGCGAAAAAGCGCGGGACCTCGGCTGCGGATCGAGTGCCGTCGAGCAGGATCGCAGCTACCCGTGACGGGCACGGACGCGCTCGATCTCGGCGGCGAGCTGCGGCGTGATAGGGGTCGAAATATTCGGACCGGCGCGCGGCGATCTCGCGCGCATCCGGACCGCGACCGCCGACGTAAAGCGGCTCGTTCGCGAACGTGCCTCGTCGGGCATAGCTCCGTGTTGTCGGCCCCCAGGTAGAGGGACGGCCCCGGACGAGGTCGCGATTGAGATCGACGACGTAGCGCGAGTGCGTCGCGACGAACATCGTGACGCCGGCATCGCGCGCGAAAGCGATAAAGCTTCTCGACATGCCAATCGGTGTCGGGCACGCGCGCGCGCGCCGGCGTCAACCGTTCCGCGAGGGCCGCCGGCACGTGCGGTCCCCGCGTGCGGAGCGTCGATGACGAGCGGCGCGTCGCCGCGCACGAGATCGCCGAGATTCATCGGCTACGTCCGTTCGACGATACGCCCGGCGCGTACGATTCCGGTGCACGGATTGCGCCCCGATCCGATACGCTCAACTCGGCGGGCGCCGCGATGTCCCACAACGCGATGTCGGCGCGCTGGCCGGGCGACGAGCGTTCCGCGATCGGCGCAGTCCGAGCGCGCGCGCCGCGTGCCGTGTCGCGCCGGCGAGCGCCTCATCGGGCGTCAGCGGAACAGCATACACGCCATATTGAGCATCAGCACGAGCGAAGTCACCGGCGAGGTGCCCGGATTGCAGTCGGTCGCGACCGCGATCAGGAACGCCGTGCGGCCGCAGCTGCGCGATCGGGCGGCACGCGCGTTTCGCGCAGCGCGTGAAGGCGCCGGGCAGCAGCACGGCGACGGTCCCGCGCGCGCGCCATCGCCGCGACGCCGGCATCGTTCGTCGTATTCGAGGTGATCGGCGGACAGCGCGCCGAATTCGCGCGGCCAGCGCGGCGCCGCCGGTATCGGCGAGCTGGTCGGCGTGGAGCTTGACCGGCAGGCGCTGCGCGCGGGCCGCCGTCGAATACGCGGCGCGTCTGCGCCGGCGGTGAATCCGATCGATCTCGCAGAACGCGTCGACCGGCGTCGGCAGAGACCCCGCGCGCGGCCGCGCGGGATCATCTCGCTGCAGACGAGGTCGATGTAGTCGTCGGCACGACCCGCATACTCGGGCGGCACCGCATGCGCGGCGAGCAGCGTCGTGCGCACGTCGACGCCGACCTCGGCCGCGACGTCCGCGCCGCGTGCAGCATCTTGCGCTCGTTCGCGCATCGAGGCCAGTAGCCGGACTTGATCTCGACCGTCGTCACGCCTTCGGCCGCGAGCGCCGCGAAGACGCGGCCGGCTCTGCGCCGACGAGCTCGTCGTCGATGCCGCGCGCGTCGCGCACGCGATCGTCGCGTTGATGCCGCCGCCCTGCGCGCGCAATTTCCGCGTGCGATCGCGCCGCGTCTGGCGCGCTTCGAACTCGTTCGCGCGATTGCCCGCGTAGACGAGATGCGTGTGGCAATCGATGAGGCCGGGCGTCGACCCAGCGCCGGCCGACATCGAGCAGCCGTTGCACGCGCCGCGTCGCGCGGCAGATCGCGCATCGCGCCGATCCAGGCGATGCGATCGCCGCTGCGATGCCGATCGCGCCGTCGCGAATCGCTGCCGTACGGGTCGTCTGGTCGCCCGCCATCGTCGCGAGATGCGCGCCGACGACGACACGTCGAACTCGCGTGCGACGCGTCATCATCGCGATGCGCTCGGGCGTGCCGCCATCGTCCTTGCGATAGCGGCGAGCACCTCGTCCTCGCGCGGATGATGGCCGTCGCGCACGATCCAGCGTCCGGCGACCATCACGTCGCGCACCGGTCGCCGGCACGGGCCGAAGATCGCGGCATCGAGCGATCGCGTCACGCGCGTGCGTCCGCGAGCGCGGGATCGTCGGCGTCGAGCACGACGAGATCCGCCGCGCATCCCGCAGCGATCGACGCCGGCGGCGACGCGCCAGCGCCTGCGCCGCCGCCGCGGGCCGCGCGCAGCATAGAGCGACTGGCCCGACCGGCGCGCCTCGCGGGCCACGAGCACGTTGCGCTACGAGCGCGCGAGCCGCTGCGACCATTCGAGCTGGCGCAGCTCCGGCGTACGGATCGACGATCGTGTTCGAATCGCTGCCGACGCCGAACGCGCCGCCCGGCATCGAGATAGGCACGCGCCGGAAACGTGCCGTCACCCAGATCGGCTTCGGTCGTCGGCGCGAGTCCGGCGACCGCGCCGCTCGCGGCGAGGCGCGCGCGTCTCCGTCCGCCGTCATGTGCGTCGCATGAACGATGCACCAGCGGCGCATCGACGCGCCGCGTGGTCGAGCAGCCAGCTCGACCGGCCGCGCGCCGAGCGAGGCGACGCAATCGGCGACTTCGCGCACCTGCTCGGCGGCATGAATGTGGATCGGCGCGTCCGTTCGGCACGAGCGCGACGATCGGCGCCGAGCTCGTCCGGGGTCACGGCGCGCAGGCTGTGCGGCGCCACGCCCAGACGTCAGTCCGCGCGCCGCGGTCTGCTTCGTCACCGCGGCGCATCAGACGCCGCAAACGAATCGACGGAGTGGACGAATCGCCGCTGCGCCGCAGCTGGTGGCTGCGCCGCCAAATCCGCCGTGCGCGTAGAACACCGGCAAGCAGCGTCAGCGCAATGCCCGACTCGCTGGCCGCGGCGATGATTCGCGAGCGCCAGCTCGGCGGGATCCGCATACGGCTTTCCCGCGGGATCGTGATGGAACGTAGTGAAATTCGGCGACCGCCGTGTAGCCCGCCTTCAGCATCTCGACGTACGCCTGCGCGGCGATCGCCTCGAACGCGTCGGCATCGACGCAATCGAGAAATGCGTACATCGCCTGCGCGCCAGGTCCAGAAGCTGTCGCCTTCGCGACCCGCGTCTGCCGGTGCGCCCGGCCAGCGCGCGCTGGAACGCGTGCGAATGCAGATTCGGCATCCCGGCTACGATGGGACCGGACACTCGCTCGGCTCCGTCCGCGTGCGCATTCGTGCTGACGCGCTCGATCCGACCGTCGGCGGCGATTTCGATCCGCACGTCATCGGCCCAGCCCGTCGGGCAGCAATGCAGCCGAGGCAAACAGTTTCAAGACACGGGCTCGATCACCGCGACCAGCGCCGCCGCGCCTGCGGACAACGGATTGATCGCGAGCGTGGCCCCTACCGCGTCGCCGTCGTCCTCGAACACGACGGTGTCGTCCTGCGCGACCGAAACCGGCGGATGGCCGGGGACGAGGCATTCGACGGCACCTGCCGTCACGTGGCAGAGCGCGCCAGCGCGCGGGCGGGATGCGCACCGCTGCGTCGCGAACGACGACCACCTGCCCCTTCGCGCGGCCTCTGCGCAGCATCAGGTTGAGATCGCGGATCGGTCCGTCGACGAGCGTGCACGCGACGAGATCGTCGCCGCTGAACGCGTACGGCTCGAACGGCGCGCGCAGCTCGACCACGTGGCCGTCGTGCGTGAGCCGCATGACCCGCCCCGGAAATCAGCACCGTGACGCGGTCGACTCCGGGAAATTGCGAAAACGGGCCGTCGCTGGCGACGTCGGCGATGCTGATCCGCCAATCGAACGCGGCGATCGTCGAGCCCGGCGGAGTGCGTGGCGATTTCAGTCGTCTGCCCACCGCCGTTCTTCCACGGCATCCGGACATAATCGGCAGGTTTCAGCATTCGATGCATGGCAGCGTCGGTCGCTCGGTTGCGCGGTCGATTGTAGAGGCATTGTCCGAGAGGCGCCAGCTGTCCCGGCCGCACAGCTCACGCGCAATTTGCTTATAGACTCGGGAATGACCATGAGCGACGCCACATCCCGCGACCCCTTGATGGTCGACTACCTCCAACGGCCCGACGTCGCGGCGCTCGCGCTGACCGACGACGAGATCCTGGCCGCGGTCGAGGCGGGGCTCGCGGCGCAAGGCCGGGGCGAGACGGTGATCGAGCCGCGCGTGCATCTCGCGCCCGGACGCGTCGTTCAACGGCGCATTTCAACGTGCTGCGCGGCTACGTCGCGCCGCTCGCGCTCGCCGGCGTCAAGGTCGTCGGCGATTTCGTCGACAACTGGCAGCAGCGGCCTGCCGTCGGAGATGGGCCTCCTCAACCTGTTCGATCCGCGCGACCGGACGCCCGGTCGCGATCATCGACGCCGCCGGCCTTACCGACATGCGCACCGGCGCCGTCACGGCGATCGGCGCGAAGTATCTCGCGCGCAAAGGCAGCCGCGTGCTGGGCCACATCGGCGCGCGCGGCACCGCGTACTGGAACGTGCGCCTGCTCGACCGGCTGTTCGACTTCGACGAGATCCGCGTCCACTCGCGCCGGCCCGAAAGCCGCGACGCATTCGCGGCGCGCCTCTCCGCGCGACCTCGGCAAGCCGGTCGTCGCGACCGACGACTGGGAATCCTGCGTGCGCGGCGCCGACATCGTCGTCGAGGCGTCGCGGCTGCCGCAGCCGGAACCGATGCTCAAGACCGCGTGGATCAAGCCGCGGCGCGTTCGTCGTGCCCTACGGCACGATGAGCGCGGTCGAGCTCTCGCTCACCGACATCATGGACAAGATCGTCGTCGACGACTGGGGCCAGTGCCAGCAGCGGCCAGTTCGGCAGCCTGCGCGCGCCATGTCGACGCCGGGCAAGCTCTCCGCAGCGACGCTGCACGCGGAGCTGGGCGAGATCGTCGCTGGCCGCAAGCCCGGCCGCGAAAGCGACGACGAGACGATCCTGCTCTGGCATCGCGGGCTGTCGACTGTCCGGACATCGCGCTCGGCGCAGCGATGCTCGCGAAGGCGGAACGGATGGGCATCGGCCAGCAGCTCCGGTATGCACGACGCGCGACTGCTCGAGCGGGCGCCGCGATGATCGGCAACGCGCGCATGTATGCGCAGCGACGCAACGACCGCCGCATGCGTGGCGGGTCGGTGCTCGAGTGGGTGAGCCATCGCTCGAGGTGCCGCGTTCGACGTCGTCGATTACCCCGCGCCGCAGCCGTTGGCGGCGCTGTGGGCGCGTCCCGATCTCGCCTGCGCGTTCATGTGCGGCTATCCGTTCAGCGAGCGCGGCGCCGCGCCCGACGCTGCTCGCGGCGCCGGTGCCGAGCCCGCCGCAATACGGAGGCCAGCCGGTCTACTGGACGGACCTCGTCGTTTCGGCAGCCGCGCCAATCGTCGATCTGCACGATGCATTCGGCAAGCGCATCGCGCTGGACCAGCGAGGATTCGCAATCCGGCTGGCAGGCGCCGCGATTGCTGCTCGCGTCCTCACGCGCGGCGCCATGGTGTTCCGCTGTTCGCTGAAACGCTCGGACCGCTGGTGACGCCGCGCAACGTCGCACTGGCGGTGGCCGAAGGCCGCGCCGACATCGGTCCGCTCGACAGCTACGCGCACGATCTCCTGCGCCGGCACGAACCCGCGCTCGCGGCGAGCTGCGCGTGATCGCGCGGACCCCGGCTACACCCATTCCGCCGCTCGTGGGAGCGTCGGGAATGAATACAGCGGACGCCGCGCGTAGTGCGCGAGGCGCTGTTCGAGGTCGGCGCCGCCGCCAGACCTCGCATCCGCAAGGAAATGCTGCTGCTGGAGGGATTCGCGGCAGTCGCGCCGGAGGCTTACGACGCGCTCGCGCGCCGACGCACGCGGCGCCGATGCCCTCGAGCTACCCTCGAATCGCCTGAGCCGCCTCATCGCGTCGGATTGACAGGCCCTGCCTTCGCGTCAAGAATGCGTCGTTCCCCCCGATTCAAGCCCCGCTGCCCCGGAGATTCTAATGAAAGCTGCCCGCATTATTCGCCTGCTCGCCGTCGCGGCGTCCGCCCTACTGCTCGCTGCCATGCCCGCGCTCGCGCAGGTCAAGGTCGGCTCGAAGAATTTCACCGAGCAGTTCATCGTCGCCGAGCTCTACGCGCAGGCGCTCGAGGCCGCGGGCATCAAGGTCGAGCGCAAGATCAACCTCGGCGGCACGCTGATCGCGCACAAGGCGCTCGAGGAAAAGCAGATCGACCTCTATCCCGAATACACGGGCACGATGCTGCTGGCGGTGCTGAAAGCGGAGCCGATGACCGACCGCAAGGCCGTCTACGACAAGGTGAAGGCCGAATACGCGGCGAAGGGGCTCGTCGTGCTGAACGAGACGCCGATGAACAACAGCTACGACATGGTCGTGCGCCCCGGAGACCGCCGCGCAGTACAAGCTCGAGACGCTGTCCGATCTCGCGAAGGTCTCGAAGGAGCTGAAGCTCGGCGCCGGCCCCGAGTTCCGCGACCGCAAGGACGGGCTTCCCGGCCTCAAGGCGAAGTACGGGATGGAGTTCAAGGAAGACCTGCAGCTCGCGATCGGGCTGCGCTACCAGGCGCTGGCGAACAAGCAGATCGACGTCGTCAACGGCTACTCGACCGACGGCATGATCGCCGCGATGAAGCTGAAGCGCCTGAAGGACGACAAGGACTCTGGCCGCCGTACTTCATCGTGCCCGTCGTGCGCAAGGACGCGCTCGATGCGAACCCGAAGATCGCCGACGTGCTGAACCAGGTCAGCGCGCTGCTCGACCGAGAGCGAACGATGGCGGAGATGAACTACAAGGTCGACGGCGAGAAGATGGAGCCCAAGGACGTCGCCCGCGACTTCCTGAAATCCAAGGGCGTCGTCAAGTAAACGCGACGAGTGACGCGACGCCCGGCGATGCGGAACCGTCACGCTGGGCAGGCCCGACACGTCGGCATCGCGCGATGTCGCGTCGCCGGTCGCCCGCGACGCGCGCGTCGGTCGACGTTGCCGCGGGTGTGCATCGACGGCGTCGTCGAGCGCTCGCGCGCGATCGTCGACGCGCGCCGCGGGCGGCGACGTGCCGATCTACGGACTCAACTCCGCGCTCGGCGCCAACACCGGCGCGCCGCTCGCCGCCGACGATCAGCTGCAGCTACCAGGTCGCGCGCGGTGCGCGCGCGCGCGGTCGGCGTCGGGCCGCCATTGCCGGAAGACCGCGTTCGCGCCGCGATGTCCGCGCGCGTCGCCGGGATGGCGCATGGCGGCTCGGGCGTCTCGGTCGCCGTGTTTCGCGCGCTCGTCGACGCGCTCAATCGCGGTCTCTATCCTGCAGTGCCCGGCCTGGGGATCGATCGGCGTCGCCGACCTGCCGCCGAATGTCGCATATCGCGCTCGCGTTGATGGGCGAAGGCGAGGCGTGGGTCGACGGCAAGCGCGTCGCAGGCGCGCGACGCGCTCGCGGCGGCTGGACTCGCAGCCGGTGACGCTCGCCGCCAAGGATGGCCTCGCGCTCATCAGCTCGAATGCCGTCACCGTCGGGCATGCGTGCCTGGTGCTCGTACGATCTTGCGCGCACGCTCGACCGGCGCGACGACAGTCATCGCGCTGTCGTTCGAGGGCTTTCGCGCGAACCTGTCGCCGTTCGACGCCGCGGGCGCAGGCGGCGCGGCCGGCGCCGGGACAGGCCGAGGCGGCGGCAAGGCTTGCTGGCAGCGCTCGACGGCAGCGGTCTCGCAGGTGCCAGGCGGCGCGCGCCGCGTCAGGATCCGCTGTCGTTCCGCTGCGTCGCGCCAGGTGCATGGCGCGGCGCACGACGCGCTCGCGCACGCCGTCAGCACGTCGAGATCGAGCTCAACGCGCGCCGCCGACAGCCCGCTCGTCGATCCTCGACGCGAGCACGCTGCTGTCGACCGGCAACTTCCACATTCCCGGCCTCGCGATCGCGCATGAAGCGCTGGGCCTTGCGTCGCGCAGATGGCGACCGCTCGTCGTCGAGCGCTGCATGCAGCTGCTTGTCGCCGTCTGCGTCGGGCTTCCGCTGCAGCTCACGCGCCACGGTCCGCAGCAGTCCGGCTTCGCCACCGCGCAAAAACCGCTGACCGCGCTCGCCAACGAGATCCGCCACCTCGCGCAACCCGGCGTGCCTCGACTTTCTTCCGGTTTCGGAAGGCGTCGAGGACCATGCGACGATGGCGCCGCGCTGCGTCGCGAAGGTCGGCGAGATGCGCGAGCGACTTCGTCCACCTGATCGCCATCGAGGCGGTGATCGCGGCGCAAGCGGTCGACTTGCGCCCGCCGGAGGTGCGTGACGACGCTCGGTTCCGGCGCGCGACCGCGATGTACGAAGGCGTGCGCGACGCGATTCGACGTTCGCTCGATGAGGATCGCCTCGCTCGCACCGCGATTTCGAGACGGTGGCGGCGTGGATGAGGCCGAGACCGCAACATGAACGAGAGCGCGAACACCGATGACGTGGTTTCTGCGCAACTGGGACCAGGTCGCCGTCGCGCTGTGGCAGCACATCGTCATCTGCGCGACCTCGCTTCGCGATCGCCTTCGCGATGTCGCTCGTGGTCGGCATCTGCGCGGCGCGGCACGAGCGCGTCTATCGCTGGTCGCTCGGCGTGAGCGGGCTCCTGTACACGATTCCGACGCTCGCGTTCCTCGCGCTGCTGATCCCGGTCGTGGGACTCGGCCGCACGAACGCGATCATCTGCATGGTGGCGTTCTCGCTGATGATCATGATCCGCAACGTCGCGACGGGCATCCGCGAAGTGCCGGCGCGACGTCGTCGAGGCGGCGAAGGGCATGGGGATGAGCGCGCGGCGAGATCCTGCGCCGGATCGAGCTGCCGCTCGCGCTGCCGGTCATCGTCGCCGGGCTGCGGATCGCGACCGTCACCGTGATCAGCGTCGCCGTGGTCGCCGCCTACGTGAACGCCGGCGGCCTCGGCACGCTGATCTTCAGCGGCATCAGCAGCGACCACGCGCCGAAGATCTGGACTGGCGCGCTGACCGCGTGCGCGCTGGCGGTCGATCGCCGACCTGGGTCTCGCGCGGCTCGAGCGTCTGGCTGCGCCGACGCGCCGCGCGAGCCTAAATGCTGCTCGTCGAAGCCTGGCAGTTCATCCTCGCGCATCCGGAGCGTTTCCTCGAGCGCGCTGGGGACGCACGTCGCGCTGTCGGCCTCGGCGCTCGCGCATCGCGATCGCGATCGCGGTCCCGATCGGCGTGCTGCTCGCCGGCGCGCGCCGCGCCGCGCAGTTCGCGATCGGCGCCGCCAACATCGGACGCACGCTGCCGTCGCTCGCGGTGCTCGCGCTCGTGATGCCGGTGCTGGGGACCGGGCTTCGTGCCGTCGCTGTTCGCGCTCACGCTGCTCGCGCTGCCGCCGATCCTGATCAACACGTACACGGCGGTGCGGCAGGTCGAGCCCGAGGTCGTCGACGCGCGCGCGCGGCATGGGATGACGCGCAACGAGATCCGTGCGCAAGGTCGAGCTGCCGCTCGCGCTGCCGGTGATCTTCGCCGGGCATCCGCACGGCGGCCGTGCAGGTGATCTCGGGCGCCGTGCTCGCCGCGTACATCGGCGGCGGCGGCCTCGGCGACTTCATCACCGCCGGCATTGCGATGATGGCGCTGCCGCAGCTCCTTGTCGGCGCGATTCCCGCGACGCTGCTCGCGCTCGGCACCGACCGCCTGTTCGGCGCGCTGCAGCGCGCGATGACGCCAGCGCGGCCTGCGACGCTCATGATCGAGATCGTCGCGCTCACCAAGCGCTTTCCGGCGCCGCGCATCCGGCGGTCGACCGGCTCGACGCTCACGGTTGCCGGAGGGCGAGGTCTGCGTGCTCATCGGCCCTTCCGGCTGCGGGAAGACGACGACGATGCGCATCATCAACCGGATGATCGAGCCCGACGCCGGGACGGTCACCGTCAACGGCCGCAACGTGATGGACGTCGATCCGGTCACGCTGCGCGCGGCATATCGGCTACGTGATCCAGCAGATCGGCCTGTTCCCGCACTGGACGATCGCCGACAACATCGCCACGGTGCCGCAGCTGCTCGGCTGGGACGAGCGCAGGATCGCGGCGCGCGTCGACGAGCTGCTCGGCGCTGGTCGGCATGGACCCGGCGATCTACCGCGACCGCTATCCCGCGCGAGCTCTCGGGCGGCCAGCAGCCAGCGCGTCGGCGTCGCCGCGCGCGCTCGCGGCCGATCCGCCGGTCATGCTGATGGACGAGCCGTTCGGCGCGATCGACCCGATCACGCGCGCGCGCCTGCAGGACGAGTTCCTGCGCATCCTGCACGAGCTCAGCGAAGACGATCGTCTTCGTCACGCACGACATCGACGAGGCGATCACGCATGGGCGATCGCATCGCGATCCTGCAAGGACGGCGCGCTCGTCCAGTACGACACGCCCGAGGCGATCCTCGCCGCGCCCGCCGACGCGCTTCGTCGAAGCGTTCGTCGGCGCCGACCGCGCGCTGAAGCGACTGTCGCTGATCCCGGCGTCCGACGCGGTCGGATGCCGGGCGCGCCGCTGCCGGCCGGAAAGTGCCGGCATCGACGGCGCGTCAAACCTGCGCGATGCGCTGTGCGCAAATGCTGTCGCTCGGAGTCGAAGCGCTGGTCGTCAGCAGGACCGCACGGCGGAGCGACCGGCGTGCGTCACGCTGGCCGCGCATTCGCGCCCGCACGCGAGACGCCGTGCCGGCAGAGCATTGACAGCACGCGGCACGCGCCCTACGCTGCCAACGTTGCCTGTTCGCGTCGAATCACGGGAGATCGCTCCATGTTCAAGACACCGCCATCGCCGCCGCTCTTTGCGGCCGCTGCTCGCCGTCTCGTTTCCGATCCACGCTTTCGCCCAGGACACCAAAGTCGCGATCGGCATGTCCGGCTGGACCGGTTTCGCGCCGCTGACGCTCGCCAAGGAAGCCGGCATCTTCAAGAAGAACGGCGCTCGACGTGACGCTCAAGATGATCCCGCAGAAGGACCGCCACCTCGCGATCGCCTCGGGCGACGTCCAGTGCGCGGCGACGACCGTCGAGACGTGGATCGTCTGGAACGCGAACGGCGTGGCGACCAAGCAGATCTTCCAGATGGACAAGAGCTACGGCGCCGACGGCATGGCGGTGCGCAACAACATCGCGAAGATCGCCGACCTCAAGGGCAAGACGGTCGCCGCCTCCGCGCCTGGCACCGCGCCCTATTTCACGCTGGCGTGGTTCCTCGAAGAAGAACGGGCTGTCGGTGAAGGACGTCACGGTCGTCAACCTCGAGCCCGCAGCCGCCGCGCAGGCGTTCGTCGCCGGCGCAGAACGACGCGGCGATGACCTACGAGCCGTACCTGTCGACCGTGCGCGACGAACCCGCAGGCCGGCAAGATCATCGCGACCACGCTCGACTACCCGATGATCATGGACACGTTCGGCTGCACGCCGAAGTTCCTCGCCGACAATCCGAAGGCCGCGCAGGCGCTCGCCAACAGCTACTTCGAAGCGGTCGAGATGATCCGCAGAGGAACCGTTCGAAGAGCTTTGAGATCATGGGCGCGCCGACCAAGCAGTCCGGCGAGCAGTTCGCCAAGTCCGCGGCAGTACCTGCGCTGGCAGGACAAGGCGGCGAACCAGAAATTCTTCGCCGGCGAGTTCCAGTCAGTTCAACAAGGACGCCGCGGACCTGCTGCTCGAGGCCGGCATCATCAAGCAGGTCCCGGACCTGAACGACGCTCGCCGACACGCAGTTCATCAAGTGAGGCAGTTCATGCACAGTGCACCGCCGCTTGAACGCCAGCTCGATCCCGCCGCGGCGGCCGCGCCGCGCTCGGCATCGGCGTTCTTCGCGCTGTTCGTCCTCGCGTGGGCGGCCGCGACGTTCGGCGGGCTTCGTGCCGAAGACCTTCCTCGCCGATCCGCTGACGATGCTGCGCGAAGGCTGGAACCTCTTCGCGCGCTACGGCTTCGCCTGGCGACGTCGGCATCACGATCTGGCGCGTGCGTCGGCGGCTTCGTGCTGGCGGCGATCGTCGCGGTGCCGCTCGGCGTCGCGATGGGCGCCTACAAGCCGATCGAGGCGTTCTTCGAGCCGTTCGTCTCGTTCGCGCGCTACCTGCCGGCCTCCGCGTTCATTCCGCTCCTGATCCTGTGGGCCGGCATCGGCGAGATGCAGAAGCTCGCTCGTGATCTTCATCGGCTCGTTCTTCCAGATCGTGCTGATGGTGGCGGTGACCGTCGGCGCGACGCGCCGCGACCTGGTCGAGGCCGCCTACACGCTCGGCGCGAGCGCGCGCGGCGTCGTGCGCCGCGTGCTGCTGCCATCGTCGGCGCCGGCGATCGCGGAAACGCTGCGCCTCGTCCTCGGCTGGGCGTGGACCTACGTGATCGTCGCCGAGCTGATCGGCGCGTCGTCGGGCATCGGCCACATGATCACCGACAGCCAGGCGCTGCTCAACACCGGCCAGATCATCTTCGGCATCATCGTGATCGGCGTGATCGGCCTCATCTCCGATTTCGCTGTTCAAGTGGGCGAACCAGCGGCTGTTCCCTGGTCGCTTGCGTAGACCGATGAGCAAGCTCGTGCATCGAGGATGTCAGCCGCACGTTTCCCGGCGTGCGCGGCGGCGCGCCGACCGTCGCGCTGCAGCCTGTCTCGCTGTCCGGTCGCCGACAACGACTTCATCACGATCCTCGGGCCGTCGGGCTGCGGCAAGTCGACGCTGCTGCGCATCGTCGCCGGACTCGACACGCCGACGACCGGGCGCGTGCTGCTCGACGGCGCGCCGGTCGACAGGGCCCGGCGCGGACCGCGGCATGGTGTTCCAGAGCTACACGCTGTTTCCCTGGCTCACCGTGCGGCGAGAACATCTGCGTTCGGCCTGCGCGAGAAGGGAATGCCGGCTGCGCGGCAGGACGAGATCGCCGCGCACTATCTCGACCGCGTCGGGCTCGCCGGCTTCGAGCACCACTATCCGAAGATGCTCTCCGGCGGCATGCAGCAGCGCACCGCGCATCGCGCGCGCGCTCGCGAACGACCCGAAGATCCTGCTGCTCGACGAGCCGTTCGGCGCGCTCGACAACCAGACGCGCGCGCTGATGCAGGAGCTGCTGCTCGGCGATCTGGGAGGCCGAGAGAAAGACCGTGCTGTTCGTCACGCACGACATCGAGGAGGCGATCTTCGTCGCCGGCCGCGTCGTCGTGATGTCAGCGCGCCCGGGGCGCATCAAGGCCGAAGTCGCCGGTGCGATCTGCCGCACCCGCGGCACTACACGGTGAAGACGACGCCGGAATTCTCGGCGCTGAAGGCGCGGCTGACCGAGGAGATCCGCGTCGAGGCGCTCGCGGCGGCGGCTTAGCGCGCGGGGTTAACCGCCGCGCCGCCGCCAGCATTCGGCCAATGGAAGCCTGTCCTGGCGGTCCGTTTGAACCTGGGTGCGCATCAACGCTCACGATAGATTGAAGGTCCGGATTCGGCGGCGGATTCAACTGGTCGATGCAACACACTAGACGCCATTGCGGCGGAAGGAGTGTTGCAGATGAAGAGAAGACCGCGCATTTACTACTCGGCCAGCCAACGGGCACTCATGTGGGAGCATTGGCGGAAGGGTGAGACGCTCCATCAGATTGCCCGACTGTTTGATCGGTATCACTCGTCGGTACACCGCATTCTGGCTGAGTCCGGCGGGATACGCCCAGCCGAGCGGCACCGGTCAAGATCGGCGTTGACCTTGATCGAGCGAGAGGAGATCTCGCGCGGCATAGTGGCAGGTCAAGCTCGATCCGGGCTGATCGCGGCGGTGCTCGGCCGCGCGCCGTCTACGATCAGTCGCGAGATTCGACGCAACGATGGCCCGCAAGGCTATCGGGCCAGCCAGGCCGACCAGGCGGCGTGGGATCGAGGCCGTCGCCCGAAGGTCTGTAAACTGGTGCAGAACCGAGAGCTGGCCCATCTCGTGGCAAGCAAGCTCCGCCTCGAGTGGTCGCCTGAGCAGGTTGCCGGCTGGCTGAAGCGTTCCAACCCCGATGACGAAGCCCTTCAGGTGTCCCACGAGACGATCTATCGCAGCCTGTTCATCCAGGCACGCGGCGCTCTGAAGAAGGAGCTGATGGCGCATTTGCGGCGCACCCGCGGCATGCGTCGTTCGCGACACCATACGCAAAAGACCAGCATCCACGGGCAAATCACTGACGCGGTATCGATCAGCGAGCGTCCTCCTGCAGTCGAAGATCGTGCGCTTCCTGGCCACTGGGAAGGTGACCTGCTGTTCGGCAGCAAGAACAGCCAGATCGCGACCCTCGTTGAACGTCAATCGCGCTACGTGATGCTGGCGAAGGTCGGAAAGAAGGATACCGAGACAGTCGTTAACGCTCTCATCAAGCACGCACACAAACTGCCCCACGAGCTGTACCGATCGCTGACCTGGGACCGCGGCAAAGAGATGGCCGACCATCAGCGCTTTACGCTGGCCACCGACATCAAGGTCTATTTCTGTGATCCCCGGAGCCCTTGGCAGCGCGGATCGAATGAGAATGCGAATGGCCTGCTGAGGCAATATCTCCCAAAGGGGATCGACCTCTCAGGGTATTCGCAGTCCAAGCTCAACGCGATCGCTCGGCGCCTCAACGAACGACCCCGAAAGACACTGGACTACGAAACACCAGCTCAACGATTTCATCAAGCTGTTGCGTCGACCGGTTGAATCCGCCGTCGTGAGCGGTCGTTCCACCCTCCCTTCAAATACGCTCCCTGCTGCGCGAGTTATTGCCGGACTTGCAACGCGTCGGGGTACTGGAGACACCGTACATGCGGATAGTTCGCGCCGAGCGCAAGAGTTCGAGCAGGCGTGCCAGTCACTTGGCTTGGAGCCGATCATCATGCGGAGTCGCCGCGGCAGACGACACTGAGAGAAAGCCATCGCGGAGATGGTTCGCCGGCGAGTGCAGGCGCTACTTCTACCAACCGGTTCCTCTTCCTTCGACAATCGGGTTCTGCTCATGAGGCGCCGCGTTAAGGTACAAGTTACCGACCATCGCCGATGACCAGGTAATGGCGGATGCCGGTGCGTTAGTCGTTTCACTCCAGCGCTGACGCAGAGGTAGTACACCGCTAGGTCGCATATGTTGATCGAATCCTCCGTGGGGCAAAGCCCGCCGATCTGCCGATCGAGCGGCCGACCATATTCGAGCTGACAATCAACCTAAAGACGGCGAAGGCACTCGGAATCACCGTCCCGCGGTCGTTGCTGCAACGCGCAGATAAAGGTGATTCAGTGATCAGTAGTCAGTCCTCGGTTATCGCGTCCGATGGTCGGTCGGCGCATCCGCCGCGTTGCATCAGGACCATGGCGAATGTCTGCTTTCGGTGGGCAAGAGTGACTGGAACGGGTCGCAAACGGTCGCTGATGTCGGGCAGCTCTCGGCCAACTGCGGCCATTCGCGAAGTATTGGCTCCAGCGCGAGTTCCGATGCTTATCGCGCAGCTCCACGCACTATCCGATGATCCCGTCTTCAACGCTAGCGAGTTCAGTATTGGCGCACTTCCCCAAGAGGGTACCTTTGCCCCAAACTCCGCGCGAGTGTCTCTTTAGTCGAGGAACAACTGCGCTCAATGGTGCCCGTGCGGTACGCACCAGGGACGCAATTGATTGGTGCGGCGCAACCGGCGCACGCGCCGATTCACAATTGAACCATCGAGATCAGGAGGTGACCTAATATGGGAATCGCATCAGCCCGCGCCGCACAGGCGCGCGTTCGCGCTTCTTGGTCACTATCGGCATTACCGTTTGTGCGCAGGTGCGGGGCCGAAGTGGTGGAGCACGTCATTGCTCGAAGGCAGACCGACTCCATGATCACGACCGCGTTCGAAGACCACTACGCCGTTGTCAACACATCGGCCGCCCCCGAGGGCGACTTGTTCGTATTCCTGCCAGGCTCGCGCGGGAGGCCAGCCGACACGAGGCTGATATTCCAACAGGCTGCAACGCTCGGCTTCCGGGCCATCGGGCTGATGTATCCAAATGCCTTCCCCTGTTCTCACTCTGCTCGCGCTGCAAACCCCGACCCAAACTGCCACGAAAAGGTTCGCCGCGAGATCGTGACAGGTGTCGACACGAGTGAGCTCATTGCTTGCTATCACGCGCAGACTCCATAGAGAGCCGACTCCGCAAGCTCCTCCAGCATCTGGCTGCTACCTATCCGACGGAGGGCTGGGATGCTTGGCTTGTCGCCGGGGAGCCGAATTGGCGGCGAATTCGCCTCGCCGGTTGGTCTCAAGCGTGGCGGCCATGCGGCATTTATCGGCAAGAGCCGAGAGCTGGCAGGCGTAATTGGCTTCTCAAGCCCACAAGACTGGGACCTACGCCTCAATCGGCCCGCACCGTGGATTGAGTGCGCCTGGCGCGACCCCGACATCCAGGCACTACGGATTCAGCCATATGCAAGATGCAACTGCGCCAGTGGACGCAAGTCGAAACGGATCTGGTCGGTCCCAGGGATGGCATCCTTGGGGCACTTGTTCTGTACGACGATACAGCGCCCCTTACGCTGGCTCACACCAGCTACGGTCGAACTTAGCCCCTTCCGCCGATAGACGGGTCGCGGTTTCATTCAATGACTGTCGTCGACCAGTACACGCCACGCGACGCTGACGGGACCCCGACATATGCCCCGGTTTGGAAGGCGGCAGCGTTCTGGAAATAGATCTCTCTATCGATCAGGAGCGGCTTTCGAGAATTCGTGTGACGGGCTGACATGGCGGCGGTAGAGGCGCCAGACCGAACGGCTGCTTAGGGTCGGAAGTGGCCGTTTGAGTGAATAGACGCTTTCGGCCATGAAGGGTCTTACGCCAGCTTCCCGATAGCTAACGAGATGTGACGCGCTCCGCGAGGGAATGCTCATCACTGTCGGCGCAATGATCGTAGCGTGTTCAAGCATTGGTGACCATTTCAATGCTGACATTTCGCTTTCGTTTTGCTGACTTTGCAATTGGCGCAATTTTGTTGTATATGGCACGCTAGTAGGGAGATCTACTTTGCTGCCCGGCTTCCACACCGCACTTCTGCGGCGGGATTAGGACGAGCCATAGGGCGCACACGCTGCGCGAAGAGCGCCGAGAGAGGGAGAGACAAATGAACAACACGTTTCAATCGAGACCGACCTTGGTTCGTTTAGGGCTTGTGCAGGTGGCGCTTGTCGCGACGCTTGGCATCCTGTCTCTGGGCGCCTCGGCGCAGGCTCGAACAGCCATGATTTCCCAAAGCACCATCGCCCCCGACCGGGTCATTGCCAGCCTGGACGCGCTGCCGCAGATAACGGCGGCGGAGTTCGCGACCCCATCGACCAAGAGCCTTATCGCAGCTTCCACGACCCCGCGACCTTTGCGGCAAGGAAAGCCGCCGCTGAGGCATCGCGTTTCACGGTGCAGGGATTGGCGCAGACGGAACTTCCGGCCCAGATGCCAACCGGGCCTTCGACGGTAAGCCCCCGAGATAACGTTTAACGGAACAAGCGACGCCCTATGCGGCGGCGTCACCGGCTTCACCGTGAAGCCTTCCGATCAGGCGCTCGCAGTCGGCGACACCTCTATCAGGTGCTCCAGGGCGTCAATATCTGCCTCAGCGTGTTCTCCAAGCAGGAGTTCTACAACCTGGCTATCCCAAGAGCGCCGCGACTTTCTTCGGCCTGGGACCCGGCAGGGCCAATTCCGATCCGCGCATGATCTACGACTGGATCAACCACCGCTATATTTATGTACTCATTTCGTACGACGCTGCCAGCTGCAATGTTAATTGCGCGGCACCTTCCCATTACCACCTCGCCGTCAGCACGGGCGACGATCCCACGGGCGGCTGGTGCATATACAAACTACCCGTACAGACCGGGCCCGACCCGGTCGGGGGCTTTACTTTCTGAATGATTTTCCGCGGCTGAGGGCAGGACCGGGAGGCGATTTATATCGCGTCGAGTCTCTACCGGCCCGGTTACGTGAGCGAAGAAGTCCTCGCCCTCCCCAAGTCCGGGTTGCTACGCGTGCGCGAGGCTTTGGCTACAGGAACGTCACAGGATTCGGTGCAAGCAGCGGCTGGGGCTTTACCATCCAGCCGGCCAACGTCTTCAGCCCGAATGACCAGCCGAAATCCATGTATTTCGTAACCTCGTTCTGTTGCGCCGCCGACAACCATCTCCGCATAACGGCGTTCCACGACCCGTTCGGGACTCCGACATTCACCGGCATCACCATCGTCGCTGCCAACACTTACTCAACTCCGCCCGACGCGACCCAGCAGGGCACGGCCACAAAGATCGCTACCGGCGATCAGCGCATCTCCGGCAGCCCATACTATGCGGCGGGATCGATCTACGCTGCGCTGGCGACCAGTGGCGGGGCCGGGGAGCCGGCTATCATCATGTACCAGATTCAGCCGTTCGTCGTCACGGACGGGACCGCGAACGATGGCGAGATCGCTTCGGCGAGGATACTCAACGAGATCCCGCACGGCCTGGGCAGCGCTAGTGCCTGGTACTTTCCTGCCCAACAGCCGGATGGGGAGGGCAAAATGTCACCACGGTGTTCGGCTTCTCGGATGCGACGCACTTCGCGTCGCTCGCCTATCGCTTCGCGCCGGGCCGCGCAGGCGGTGGGCACCTGGCCTGACGGTGGCGTGTTCGCCAGGAGTGGAACAGGCCCTTACACTGGGGGACGCTGGGGAGACTACTTTGCGACTGCGCCGGCCGGCCTGGTATCGGGCGGAGGGGCACCGGCGGCTTCCCGAAAATGTGGTTCGCCGGAACGTGGGCCAATAACATCAACAATTGGAATACGGTAATCGGCAGAACCGGCTACGTCTCGATCGATCAGGACTAGAGCATTTTCAGGAAAGGCGGCATCCGATTTTTCGTCGGAAGACACACGACAACTCGAGATGCTGGAGCGGTTCTAGTTTCCTTCGAAACGAAAGCCGCTCCAGTGCATCGAACCCGTCGCAGCGAGCCCTCGCGCTGATTGCCGCCGCCGCTCGCCAAATTGATCCGACGAATGTCCGCTTCCGGGAGACCGACCGTCCGCTTGGGTCGATAGCGGACATTCGATTCGCGACGCCCACCTAGTACTTTGCCGCCGTTCTGCTGCCACCTCCACGCATCCGCGCAGATCGCGTCGAGGCCGCGCGTCGCCCGCCACCCGAGGAGCTTCTCCGCACGCGCCGGGTCCGCATAGTAGGCCGCGACGTCGCCCGGCCGGCGCGGCGCGAGCGAGCGCGTGATCCGCCGGCCGCACGCGCTTTCGAATGCGGCGACCACGTCGAGAACGGAACGCCCGCGGCCCAGGCCAAGATTGAGCGTGACAGCGCCGCCATTGGCCGCGAGATAGCGCAGCGCGGCGACGTGACCCGCCGCCAGATCCTGCACGTGCAAATAGTCGCGCACGCCGGTGCCATCCGGCGTTGGCCAGTCGGTGCCGTAGATCGCGAGGTCGGAGAATTCGCCGCCCGCTATACGGCACAGCAGCGGCACGAGATTGTTGGGCCGGCCGGTCGGCGCCTCGCCGATCAACCCGGAACGGATGCGCGCCCGCCGGATTGAAATAGCGCAGGATTGCGATCCGCCAGTTGGGGTTCGCGCGGGCGAGGTCGCGCAGGAATTCCTCGACGATGCGCTTGGTGCGGCCCGTAGACGCTCTGCGGCGCGAGCGGCGCGTCCTCGGTCACCGGAAGCTGCTCGGGCTGGCCGTAGACGGTCGCCGACGAGCTGTAGACGAGCGATGCGACACCCGCCTCCCCATGACCTCGGTCAGCGCGAAGGCGCCTCCGACATTGACGCCGTAATACGTTAGCGGGCGCGTCTCGGCCTCGCCGATCGACTTCAACCCTGCGCAATGGACCACGCCCGTGATCGGGCGGTCGTGGAACGCCGCGTCGCAGCGCCTCGACGTCGCGGACGTCTGCCTCGATGCAGGGAACCTCCGCGCCCGTGACCGTCGCGAGACGCGGCAGCACCGCGCGCGTGCTGGTGGCGAAGTTGTCGAGCACGACGGGCGCGTAGCCCGGCCTTCGCGAGCTTCGACGACGACATGCGAGCGCGACGCAGCCTGCGCCACCGGTCACGAGGATGGTCTCGGTCATGGTCGTCGATGCTACCGTACCGGAGCGCGTCGCGGATAGACATCGCTTAAAAGCAAAGGCCGGGCAGATGGCCCGGCCTCGATGGTCGATTACAGTTCGGTGACGGAGGGATCGGCCGAACCGGCTCAGGCGGCGCTCTTTGCGCCTTCGACGGGTTCCGCCGCTTGCGGACGATCAACCAGTTCGACC
>ERZ1370068.10977-contig-9630_pt1 | contig 23889 bp, 28 predicted proteins | sample MGYA00561227_ERZ1370068 | MGnify/ENA primary metagenome ERZ1370068 (study PRJEB38410, sample SAMEA6850437) | metagenome | study: Metagenomic assessment of the ecological functions of the soil: analysis of the soil microbiota associated with the...
TGTCTGCCGGCAGCCGAACGTGGAGCATCGTCCGACAACCGGGCGACGGCGACCACCTTCTGGCTGTCGGCGAGCCGGATGCGGGTCGAGATTTGCGCGCGGCCGGCATGCGGGCCGAGATAGAAATTGCCGATATTGGGCTGCGGGTTTTTCTCGTTGAAGACGTGGATGCTCTTGACGTAGTCGTCGGCCGTCATCGGGTTGGCGACGCTCACGGTCATCGGCACGGTGTTGCCGTTCTCGACCAGCGGCGGAATGTCGAGTTTGACCTTGCCGGTACGGATCGCGGCTTCGCCGACGACGTTGCGGATCGCGGTCGCGAGCATCGCGGGCGTCGCCTCGGCCGGGCTCACGATCAGCCTCGGGGCGGCGCCGAGCACTGCGGCGCTGCCGGCGAGACGCAGGAGTTGACGGCGGGATTGCTGCATCGGCTGTCGCTTCCTATTCGCGTAACGTCACAAGATACGCCAAGATATCCTCGATCTGTTCGGCCGACAGGATCGGCTTGCCGCGCCAATTGCGCGCCGACGCGAACGAGGCCGTCGACACGGTAGTAGGACGGCATGATCGTCGCGGCATTGAGACGCGCGGCGTCCACCAGCCGCAGCCGGAGCTGGCCTTCCGACCAGCGGCTGCCGGAACCGGCGAGGATCCGGCGCCGAGGTCGCCCTGGAATTTCTGTTCGGGAAATGGCCCGCTGTGGCAGAGGATGCAAGTGCTGCTGCGATCGACGACCAGCGCGCGGCCGCGCGCCGCGTCGCCGCGCGTGGCCGTGAGCGGATCAGGGAACTGAATCGCCGACGACCGTATAAGGCTGCAAAGCTTGCGCGCCGGCCGCGCCAGTCACAAGAAGCAGCAGCCAGCGCGGCGCCGATATGGCTTGCGAACCTAGCCAAACGCGTCACCCGTGATGGTCTTGAACCAGTCGCGCGCACCTTCGGCCTCGCGCGCGCGGACCTCGCGCGGCGCGTCGACCGGGCTGGTCGCGACCTTCCACTTCCGCGAACTGGCCGTCCTTCGGCTGATAGACGCCTTGCAGCGAAAACGCGTAGCCGGGCGCGACGATGTTGTAGCAGGCGCCGTTCAGCCGTGGCGTCTCCGGCGTCTTGCCGGAGAGCATGCTTACGATCGCCGCGGCGCAAGCCTTGGCTTTGCGCCTGCGCAGCCGAAGCGGACTTCGGGATGCTGCCGCCGAAGCACGCGTCGCCGATGACGTGAACATTGGGGCACGCAGCGTCGAGGCAAAGGTCGCGGATCGATCGGGCACCAGCCGGTCCTGTCGGCCGCGCCCGCGATCTCGGCGATGCGGCCGGCCTTGTGCGGCGGGATCACGTTGGCGACTTGCGCGGTGTAGTTGCCGAAATCGGTGACGATGGTGTTGGTGGCGGGATCGACGGAAGTGACCCTTCCGCCCTGCGACAGCGCGATCCGCTCGATCATGCCGGGATAAAGCTCCTTCCACGCGTTCTCGAACAGCCGCTGCTGGGGATAGCCGTCCTTGGCGTCGAGGATCAGAATCTTCGAGCGCGGCTTGCTGCTCTTCAGGTAATGCGCGATCAGGCTGGCGCGCTCGTAAGGCGCGGCGGGCAGCGCAGCGGCGCCGCCGGCACCGCGATCACGACCACGCCGCCGTCGTCCATCGCTTCGATCTGCCGGCGCAACAGTATCGTCTGCTCGCCTGCCTTCCACGCATGCGGCATCCTGGCCGCGGCCGCCTCATCATATCCGGGCAACGCGTCGAAGCGCATGTCGATGCCGGGCGCCAGCACCAGGCGGTCATAGCCGACAAGACTTCCATCGGCGAGGCCGATGCTGCGCGCCTGCGGATCGACCTTCACGGCGGCCTGCGCGACCACGCTCACGCCTTCGCGCTGCAATCCGCTCATAGCCGAACAGCTGCGCTTCCATCTCGCGCAACCCGCCGATCACCTCGTTGCTGAACGGGCAGGCGGCAAAGCTGCCGGTTCGGCTCGATCAGCGTCACCTGCAATCCGGGATCAAGCCGCCGCAGCGCCCGCGCGCAGCTCGCGCCGCGCAAAGCCGCCGCCGATCACGGCGATGCGCGCCGCCGATTGGGCGAAGCGAAGGGCACGGCAATGCGCTCGCCGCAACCGTCGCGGCGATACCGCGGGCGGCATCCCTGCGCGTCAACAGCCGCGTGGCGTCCATGGGCAACATCCGGAGAGCGAGCGGCGGCCGTCAAGGCCGCCGCTCGTCTCATCAGGCGAAGCTGATGTTCTGGTCCGCGCAGCGGCACCGAGCGGATCCGCTTGCCCGTCGCGGCAAAATAGGCATTGAGCACCGCCGGCGCCGCGACGCCGATGGTCGGCTCGCCGACGCCGCCCCAGAACCCGCCGCTCGGCACCATGACCGACTCCGACCTTCGGCATCTCGTTGATGCGCATCGAATTGTAGGTGTCGAAGTTGGTCTGCTCGATGCGGCCGTCCTTCACGGTGCAGCCGCCGTAGAACAGCGCCGACAGGCCATAGACGAAGGAGCCCGCGATCTGCCGCTCGACCTGCGCCGGATTGACGACGTAGCCGGGATCGGTGGAGGCGACGATGCGATGCACCTTGATCTTGTTGCCGTCGGTCACCGAGATCTCGGCGGCGCCGGCGACGTAGCTGCGCATAGCCCATGCACCTGCGCGATGCCGCGATAGACGCCCTGCGGCGCCGGCTTGTCCCAGCCGATCTTCTCGGCCACCGCATTGAGCACCGCGAGATGCTTTGGATGCTTGGTCATCAGCTTGCGGCGGAATTCGAGCGGATCCTGGCCGACCGAATGCGCCAGCTCATCCATGAAGCATTCCAGATAGATCGCGTTGTGATTGACGTTGACGCCGCGCCAGAAGCCGGGCGGGACGTGCGGATTGCGCATCGAATGCTCGACCAGCAGGTTCGGCACCGAATAGCCGATCGCAGCTTCGCCGGACTGGCGTCGACGCCCTGGAACGCGGCGGGATCCATGCCGTTCTCCAGCGCCTCCGGGCGCACCGAGAACAGGGATCGACTGTCCCGACAGGCGGTAGTGCAGCGCGGTCAGATTGTTGTCGGCATCGAACGCGCCGGTCAGCTTGCACTGCGTGACCGGATGATACTTGCCGTGCGCCATGTCCTCTTCGCGCGACCACAACAGCTTGACCGGCGTGCCCGGCATCTGCTTGGCGATCGCGACCGCCTGGCGGACGTAGTCGGTCATGCCGCGCCGGCCGAAGCCGCCGCCGAGCATCAATTTGTGCACGTCGCATTTTTCGGCCGGCAGCCCGGAGGCTTCCAGCGTCGCGCGCAAAGGCGGCCTCGCCATTCTGCGTGCCGCACCAGACCTCGCATTTGTCCGCGGTGTAGAGCGCCGGTGGCGTTCAGCGGCTCCATCGTGGCGTGGTTCTGGTAGGGATAGTTGTAGACCGCCTCGACCTTCCTGGCGGCGCTCGGCGATCGCCGCCTTCGCATCGCCGTTCTGTGTTGCCGACAAAGGCCGGCTGCGAATGGATCGAGCCCTTCGGCCAGCCATTTGGCGATCGACTCGCTGGAAACCTTGGCGTTCTCGCCTTCGTCCCAGACGATCGGCAGCGCGTCGAGCGCGGTTTTGGCGTGCCACCAGGTGTCGGCGACGACGGCGACCGCGCTGTCGCCGACGCGTCACCACCTTCTTGACGCCCTTCATGCCCGCGATCTCTGGCTTCGTCAAAGCTCTTCAACTTGCCGCCGAACACCGGGCAGTCCTTGATCGCGGCATTGAGCATGCCCGGCAATTTGACATCGATGCCGTAGATCGTCTTGCCGGTGGTCTTGTCCGCGCGTGTCGAGCCGCTTGCATCGGCCTTGCCGGCGATCTTCCAGTCCTTGGGATCCTTCAGCTTGACCGTCGGCCGGCGGCTCGAGTTTTGCGGCGGCTTCCACCACCTGCCGTAGGTCGTGGTCCGGCCCGAGGGCGTGTGGGTGATGACGCTGTTGGCCGCGGTGCATTCCGAGGCCGGCACCTTCCATTCGTTGGCGGCGGCCTGGATCAGCATCACGCGCGCGGTGGCGCCGCCCTTGCGCACGTAATCCTGCGAGGTGCGGATGCCGCGGCTGCCGCCGGTCGAGAAATCGCCCCATGCGCGCTTGCGGGCGACGCTCTGACCGGGCGTCGGAAATTCGGTCGTGACCTTCGACCAGTCGCATTCGAGTTCTTCGGCAACCAGCTGGGCGCAGGCCCGTGAGCGTGCCCTGGCCCATCTCCGAGCGGGCGATGCGGATCACCACGGTATCGTCGGGCCGGATCACCACCCAGGCGTTGACTTCCGGCGAGCCGTCGGCGCGCGCGCACCACGGTCGGGCCGCCGAAGCGGAAGATCGAGGCCGAGCGCGCAGTCCGGCGCCGACGGCGGCGGTGCCGATCACGAAGGCGCGGCGGTTGAGCTTGGGCATCACATGCTGATTCATGGCTGCCCCTTATGCCGCTCGCGCGCGGCGTGGATCGCCTCGCGCACCTGCGCGAAGGTGCCGCAGCGGCAGATGTTGGTGATGGCCTCGTCGATGTCCTGCGTCGGTCGGCTTTGGCTTCTCCTTGAGCAGCGCCGCCACCGCCATGATCATGCCGCTCTGGCAATAGCCGCATTGCGGCACGTCGTTGGCGATCCAGGCCTGCTGCACCTTGTGCAGTGCGCCATCGGCGGCCAGGCCCTCGATCGTGGTGATCTGCTTGCCGGCGGCGTCGCTGACCGTGACGCCGCAGGAGCGCATCGCGACGCCGTCGATATGAACGGTGCAGGCGCCGCATTGTGCGATGCCGCATCCGTATTTGGTGCCGGTCAGTCCGACGTTCTCCCGGATCGCCCACAGCAGCGGCGTATCCGGCTCGACGTCGACGTCGATTGTTTTGCCGTTGATATTGAGGTTTGCCATCGCGATCCCCTGTTAGTTCAATCCACCAATTGAACAGGGGCGCGAAACTGGACTCGAAACTGGAACGGTTCAAATCAAGAAAACGCGTTTGGCGATAGCTGGATGAAAATTGATTCGACGGGGTTTTACGTACTCGATCGATCCGCTCCTTGCATTTTCGCATGGCGGTCAGTGACCGCGATGAACCGACCGCCAAACGCAGAAAGCTCATGACGGCGCCGAGCGCGCGAAGCCGGCCCCGAGCGCCAATGCAAGAGTTGCGCCGTCGTGACCGGCGAGCGCAAGCAACGCGATGGCGAGCGCGGCGCCGGTGGTCTGTCCGGTCAACCGCGCGGTCGCCACGATGCCGCTCTGCGCTGCCGCCGCTGCGATGGGGTCGGCGCGCTCGACATCAGCGCCTTCATGTTCGGGGTCTGGAAGAAGCCGAACCCGATGCCAGCAGATCACCATCCGCCAGACGATATCGGCGACGCCGGGCGAGGCCGGCAGCGTCGCCAGCAGCACCATGCCGATCCCGAGCAGGAGCAGGCCGATGCCACCCAGAATGCCGACCGGGTAGCGGTCGGACACATCCGGTCCCCCGATCCGGCGCCAGTGAAGGCGACCACCAATGGCCAGGGCGTCATGAAGAAGCCGGTCTCCACCTGCGAGCGCAGCAGCACATCCTCGAAGTAGAACGGCAGGCGAGACGAAGGCGAGGCCCTGGACCACGAACGCGCAGACGGCGGTGGCGCGGTCAGCGCGAACACCGGACGGCGGAACAGGTCGATCGGCAGCATCGGCGCTGGATGATCGGTCTGTACGGCGCATCAGACAGCAAGCCAAGCAGCACCGCGCCGGCAAGCTCGGCCGCCACCAGCGCTCAACGACGTCCTTGTGCGCGCGCTGCCGATGCCGACGATGAACAGGCCAAGGCAGCGCCGGCGGCCAGCGCGGCGCCGGGAAATCGAAGGCGTGGGCGGCGCCGCGGCGTCGCCGGCAATGTCTTGAAGCCGATCCCAAGCGCGATCAGGCCGAAGGGTATATTGATGGCGAATAGCCACGGCCATGGCCCGAACGCCAGAATGCCGGAGGCGATCGTCGGCCCCAGCGTGAACGCGGTCGCCACCACCAGCGCGTTATGGCCGAAGCCGCGGCCCTGCATCCGGCTCGGATACACGAAACCGCACCAGCGCCGTGTTGACGCTCATCAGGCCGCTGGCCCCGACCCCGCAGCGCGCGCGCGCCATCAGCAGGCTTTCCAGCGACCAGGCGCAGGCGTCAGCCGAGCGAGGCCACGCGTGAACAACAACAGACCGCCGAGATAGATGCGCTGGTGGCCGACGATTTCGCCGAGCGCGCCGAGCGGCAACAGCGTTCGCGACCAGCGGACGATCTGGTAGACATTGACCACCCAGACCACATCTGCAGGACTGACATGCAGATCGGCGGCGATGGCGGGCAGCGCGACGTTGGCGATCGCGGTGATCGAGCGCCGCCATCGCCAGCGCGGTGAAGATCGCCGCCACCGCCCAGCGCCGCCGTTCCGGCGGCAAGCCATCCATGACGGGCGGGGTCGGTGGCTTCGCGGCGACTGCGTCCAACATCCTCGTCACATTCTCCGTCCGGCGATCGGCTCCGCGCGGGCATTCGGTAGTCACGGATGGAGCCGAGCGCCCATTGCCTACCGGAGCTGCATGATGCATGCGCGAAATCCCTCAGTCTGCCGGCAGAACTTGGCTGCCGACCGACTTTTGCCTACTTCCTGCCCGCGACATCGAGATCGACTAGGCTCGAAAGGTAACCGCCGACAAAAAGACGGTAGCGAGCGAGGGGAAAACGCTTTGAGCGTGCGCAGGCGGTCGGGCGCACCGGAGATCACCACGCGTGGCGCGCTTCGAGGGCGTGCGTCGGCCCAGCGCCTCGCGGGCCTGTGGGTCACCGGGCGCCAGCTCACGCGATCCCACGGTCTTTCTCGTTATCTATCCATCCTGCAATTGCTGCCCTGGGCGTCGCCCAGCCGACGCTAAGCATCGGTGGTGGGCGGCACCGTGGCCATAGCCGAATCCTGGCCTTCGGTGCGCGAACTGACCGCTATTCACGGCGCAGCTTCCGGCTGGCATACTCGCGCGAGAGGCCCTGCTGCCCTACGCGCTGATCACGCCTGCGGCGGCGGCACGCTGATCGCGATCGCGATCGGGCTTGTTGTTCCCTCCTGGATCGTCGTTCGCGCACCAACACGCCGTTCAAGGAGCTATCGTCAGCCGCCAGCATCCTGCCGCTGTTCGCGCCGCCGCTGCGTCGCAGGCGTGGCATGGGCGATCCTCGGTTCGCCGAAGACCGGCCTGATCAACACCATGTTCAAATGGATCGGACCTCGACTGGCGCGTCGATTTTTATTCGCTGTGGGGCTGGTGTTCGTGTTCGGCATCTACTACGCGCCTTATGTCTACATGTTCACCTCGCTCGGCGCTGCGCAACATGGATCCAAGCCTGGAAGAGGCCGCGGAAATCTCCGGCGCCAGCGCGTTTGCGACGTTGTTCTCGGTGACGTTCCCGCTGATCATGCCGGCGATCGTGTCGGGCATGCTGCTGTCGTTCATCGTGATGCTCGGCATCTACGGCATCCCGGCGGTGCTGGGCGCGCCGACCAATATCAGCGTGCTCACGACCTATATCTTCAAGCTCACCAACTGGTCGCCGCCGCTCTACAACACCGCGGCCGCGGTCGCCGATCATCCTGATGGTAGTCACCGGCCTGCTGGTGTTCCTGCAGCAGAAAGTGCTGAGCGGGCGCAGCTACACCACCGTCGCCGGCAAGGCGTTTCGGCCGCGCAACCTCGATCTCGGCCGCTGGCGCTGGTTCACCTTCGCGCTTCGGCATCGTCTATCTGCTGGTCGTCGTGATCCTGCCGTACGCTGGCGCTGATCGTGGCGGCGTTCCGCAAGTTCATGTTCATCCGCGACGCCGCCAGCCTGTTCGACATGCGGCAATATTCGCTGATGCATTTCTACAGCATTTTCGACAATCCGCTGACGCTGAGGTCGATCTACAACGCGGTGGAGGTCGGCATCATCACCGCCGTGGTCGGCGGCACGCTGGCGTTCGCCATCGGCTACACGATTCACCGCACCAACGTCGCCGGCCGGCGCAGCATCGACCTGATCTCGACGTTGCCGGTGGCGATCCCCGGCCTCGTGGTCGGCGTCGCCTATCTCTGGGCCTGGATCGGCATTCCCGGCGGGCTCTACGGCACCATCTGGATCCTGGCGCTGGCTTTCATCGCGCGCTTCATGCCGGATACGGTCAAGGCGCTGTCGACCTCGTTCCTGCAGATCCATCGCGAGCTGGAGGAGGCGGCCTGGGTCTGCGGCAGGGCATGCTCGGCACCATCAGGACGATCGTGCTGCCGCTGGCGCGGCCAGGCGTGCATCGCGCGTCGATGACGCTGTTGTTCGTGCTGGCGATCCGCGAACTGGGCTCGTCGCTGTTTCTCTACACCAGCAACACCATGGTGATGTCGGTGCTGCTGCTTGACTATTACGAAGGCGGAAATCTCGGCAAGACCGCTGCCTTCAGCCTGGTGCAGACGGTCTTGCTCGGCGTTCTCATCGGCGGCGCAAACTGGCTGTCGCGGGGGCGGCCCAGGGCAGTGTTGCCCGCACCGGATAAACAAAACCAAGGGGAGGATTGGCCATGAACAGAACGACTCGTTGCGCATGGCTCGGTTGCGATCGCCGGCGTCGCCGGTCGGCATCGCGCTGATGAGCGGACCGCGCCGGCGCCGGCGCAGGAATTCGGCTCGCCCGAATTGATCGCGGCGGCGAAGGCGGAAGGCAAGCTGGTGTTCTACACCGCGAATTTCGCCGAGGTCGAACAGCAGGTGATCAAGGCCTTCAACAAGCGCTTTCCGGAGATCAAGGTCGAGATGGTGCGCGCGCCGGGCGGCCAGCTCATCACCCGCGTCAAGACCGAGGCCGCGGCCGGCAAGCTGATCGCCGACGTGGTCGATCATTCCGACCGCGCGCTGATGCGGCCGCTGGCCGACATGTTCCAGGATTATGCGCCGCCGAATGCCGCCGACTACAATCCCGATGCGCAGATTGCGCCGAAGCTCTGGCCGCGCGTCACGCTGGTCTGGTCGATCGCCTACAACACCGAGCTGGTGAAGGACCCGCCGAAGAGCTGGATGGGATCTGACCAAGCCGCAATATGACAAGATGACCGGGCAGGTGTTCGCCCAATCCGGCGGCACCACCTGGACCCGCATCATGTTCGAGCGCCAGGTGCTGGGCGAGGATTACTGGGCGAAGCAGGCCGCGACCCATCCGATCCTCTATCCGCTCGGGCGCGCCGATGTCGGATTCGATGGTGCGCGGCGAAGTCGCGATCGGGCCGCTGCTCTACAATGCGATCTATCCGAAGCAGAAGGACGGCGCGCCGATCAAGATCTTCTTCCCGCCCGAGGGCGCGCCGGTCAATCCCTATGCCACGGGAATTCCGAAGACCGCCGCGCATCCCAATGCCGCAAAACTGTTCCTCAACTGGTGCCTGTCGAAGGAGGGGCAGACCTTCATGATCAAGGAGCTCGGCAATCTGACTTCGCTCAAGGAGCCGCCGGTCTATCCCGAAGGGTTCGATCCGAAGGTGGTCAAGGTCTGGTACCCAAAGTTCGACGAGTATGTGAAGCTGCATGCGCGACTGGGTCGCCGGATTGGGACAAGACCTTCGGCTATCGGCAGTGAGCGTCGCGCCATGAAGCGGATCAGATCATGACGGCGACGCTCGAAGTCACCGACCTGCGCAAGCGGTTCGCGATCAGCCGGCCGGCCATCGACGGCGTCAGCTTTGCCGTGCCGGCCGGCGAGATCGTCGTGCTGCTCGGCCCGTCCGGCTGCGGCAAGACCACGACGCTTGCGCTGCGTCGCCGGGCTCGAGCATCCGACCGTCGGGCGAGATCAGCATCGCCGGGCGCCTGGTGTCGTCGCCCGCGCGCGGCATTCTGGTGCCGCCGCGCTCGCGCGATCTCGGCATGGTGTTTCAGTCCTATGCGGTATGGCCGCACATGACGGTGCGGCAGAACGTGATCTATCCGCTGAAGCATCGCAAGATCCCGCGCGCCGAGGCGCAGCGCAAGGTCGACGAGGCGCTGCACGCTGGTCGGCCTGTCGGAATATGCCGACCGGCCGGTGGTCGCGCTGTCGGGCGGCCAGATGCAGCGCGTCGCGCTGGCGCGCAGCATCGTCTACCGGCCGCAACTGCTGCTGCTCGACGAGCCGCTGTCGAACCTCGATGCCAAATTGCGCTTGCGGCTGCGCGATGATCTGCGCGCCATCCTCAAGCAGACCGGCATGACCGCGCTTTATGTCACCCACGATCAGGCCGAGGCGGTGGTGCTCGGCGACCGCATCGGCGTGATGCGCGACGGCAAGCTGTTGCAGATGGATACGCCGGACGCAGATCTATAATCGGCCGGCCGACCTGTTCGTCGCCAATTTCACCGGCGCCACCAACGAGCTCGTCGGGCACGCTGGTCGCGCGCAACGGCGAATTCGGCGTGGTCGATTTCGGCGACGGGCGGCGCGGCGAGGTCGCGCTGCTGCACGCCGCTCGGTCCGGATGAAAAGGTGCGGATGGCGCTGCGGCCGGAAAATATCGCGATCGGCAAATGCAGGACGGCGCCAACAGTTTTCCGCGCGCGCGTGCTCGACCGCCGCTATCAGGGCACCCAGACCGCCTACGGCATCGATCTGTTCGGCCGCCGGCTGGAGGTGCTCGAACTCGGCACCGCGGCGCGGCACCAGGTCGGCGTCGAGACGCCGGTTTCACTGCCACGTGAAAGCCTGTGGGCCTATCGCGACACCGGGCCATCGTCCTATGAATAGCGGCCGGAAGAAGCCGCGAAGGAAAAATCAATGCGGATTGTCGTTTGCCGAGCGACGGCATCGGGCCGGGAATCACGGCCGCCACCGCTGACGGTGCCCAAAACTGCCTCGAGAGATTTCAGCTTGGCGACGTTTCCGGAGCCGTCCGGGGCCGGCAAGATCAAGATCGCCGGCGAGCGCGATGCGGCTCGCCGAACTGATGGCGCTGATGGACGAGTTTCCGCGGATGTTCGAGATCGTCGAGCCGAAGCGGACGGCGGTGAGCGTGAGCGATGCAGTGCGTTAGTGTGGGCGAAGGCGCGTCTATCGCACGTGCCCACCATCTCGCCCCAATTGCGGAAAGCAGTGGTGGGCACGCTTCGCTTTGCCCACCCTGCGATTTGACACGACAATGACGGTGCTTTCGCCTACTCCGCGCTGCTGACGAGCTTGATGCGCGGTTGCGCGACTTCGGTCAGGCCGCGATAGGCGGCGAGATAGTCGAGCGCCATGCGGCGCGCGGTGAAGCGCTTCTCGAACTGCTTGCGGATCGCGGCCGCGATCGAGCCCCGACAGCCGGCCGACCGACGCCGACGGCGCTGGTTTCGTCTTCCACGACGAAGCCGGTGAGGCCGTCGTCGATGATCTCGGGAACCGAGCCGCGGTTGTAGGCGATGACCGGCGTGCCGCAGGCCATCGCTTCGATCATGACGAGACCGAACGGCTCCGGCCAGTCGATCGGGAGCAGGAGCCCGATCGCGCCGCTCAGAAATCCGGTTTCTCGCGGTCGCTGATCTCGCCGATGAACTCGACCAGCGGATTGCCTCTCGATGAGCGGGCGGATCAGCTCGTCGTAATATTCCTGGTCGGCGCGGATCGACCTTCGGCGGCGATCTTCAAGCGGAATGCCGCAGCGCGTCGCGATCTTGATCGCGCGGTCGACGCCCTTTCTCCGGCGCGATCCGCCCGAGCACCGGCGAGATAGGATGGCTTCGCCGGTTGCGGCGTCAGCAGATTTTCCGGCAGGCCATGGTGGATGGTGCGCGACCCAGTTCGCCTGCGGAACCGGCCGGCGCTGCGCGTTCGAAATCGAAATCACCGGGCACTTCCGAGAACGTGTTGAACACCGGCTGGTGCTCGGGCAGGTCCAGCCGGCCGTGCAGGGTGGTCAGGAACGGCGTCGGCTGCCGGTAGAACAGCGAGAACGGATAGTAATCGAGATGAAAGTGCAGGAAGTCGAATTCTTCGTCGTCGCATTTCTGGCGAACGCGTTCCAGCATCACCATGTGCAGCGCGTTGGGATCGCCGGACCGATCCGTCGAGGCGCAGCGCCTTTGGCCAGGTCGCGTCAAGTTTCGCCGGAGGTCTGGAATCGCCGCTGGCAAACAGGGTAACGTCATGTCCCAGTGCGACGAGTTCTTCGGTCAGCCAGTGCACCACCCGTTCGGTGCCGCCGTACAGTTTGGGTGGAACAGCCTCCGTCAGCGGGGCAACCTGCGCGATGCGCATTCTCCGTCTCCTCTTGTCTGATGTTGGTTGATGATCAAGCCCCTAGCCCTGTGGTCGGCACCGGCATGCCGGTAAGCGGGAACGTTCTCGCAGGTGCGAGGTTCCTGTGTGTGCGGCTCGTTCCTTGCTTCCTTCACACTGTGGTCTTGCTGATGCCATCTCGCGCGAACAGATTTGTTTCGGATGCTGATGCTGCAAGATTGTTGCGCAGTGATGGCTGGACGCACGACCAAACGAGAAACTCGCGCTTCTTCACGTAATCGTGCGCGAGATATCGCCTTAGGGATTCTCGTTCACCTTCAACAGGTTTGCAGACGTCATGGACAATCTTTCAGGATATGCGCACCGTCCCTTTGCCATTCGTGCTGCGCTATCTGCGCCAGCGGCTCGGCAGCCCACTGCTGTCATCTTGTCTGCCGTCATCGCGCGCGGTTGCCTGCTCGGTGGGCACGCAGTACGGCGTCAAAAATCTGGTCGACAGCCTGTCGGCCGGTCCGACGCACGCAGGTGGCGTATGGCTGGCATTCATTTTTCTCATGTCGCTGATCGCCGCCGATAACTTTCTGTGGCGGATCGCAAGCTGGGTCGGCGAGCTTCACCTTCGTCGGCGTGACCGGCGATCTTGCGACGCGACATGTTCCGTCATCTGACCGGACACGCGCCGAGCTATTTCTCCGATCGCCTTGCCGGGGATGCTGACCAGCCGCATCACCGGCGACCTCGAACGCCGTCTTCACGGTCGAGAACATGTTCGTCTGGAACGTGTTGCCGCCGTGCATCGCCACGGTCTCCGCGATCGCTTCTGATTGGAACCGTCAGCCTGCCGATGTCGGCGGGCCTGATTGTCATCGCGGGAACCATGGTGATCGCGATGTTCCGCATGGCGGCGGCCGGCAAAGCCGCTGCACGACGACTTCGCCGACAAGGCCGCCGCGGTCGACGGCGAGATGGTCGACGTCATCAACAATATGCCGCTGGTGCGGGCGTTCTGCGGCCTGAGCTACGAGCACGACCGGTTCGACGCCACCGTGAACCGGGAACTCACGGCGCGGGGGCGCAGCCTCCGCTACCTGGAAAAGCTGCGGTCTGACCCACGCCGGCGATCACCGTCGATGCTGACGATCGCGCTGCTGGCCTGGGCGATCACGCTTTGGCAGCGCGGCGCGGCCACCACCGGCGACGTCGTGCTGGTCTGCACGCTGGGGCTTTCGATCCTGAGCGCCACGCGCGATCTCGCGGTGGCGCTGGTCGACGTCACCCAGCATGTCGCCCGCCTGACCGAGGCGATCGCGACGCTGCTGCAGCCGCACGAGCTGAAGGATCACCCCGAGGCCGAGCCGCTGGTCAAGAGCGGCGCGGCGATCGCCTTCAACAATGTCACGTTCCGTTACCCGGCGGGCTTGCAGGTATTCGACAAGTTCAGCCTGCGCATCCAGCCCGGCCAGCGGGTCGGCCTGGTAGGCCACTCCGGCGGCGGCAAATCCACGCTGTTCACGCTGCTGCAGCGCTTCTACGACGTCCAGCACGGCAGCATCACGATTGACGGCCAGGATATCTCGAGGGTCACCCAGCAAAGCCTGCGTGAGGCGATCTCGGTGGTGCCGCAGGATATCTCGCTGTTCCACCGCTCGATCATGGAGAACATCCGCTACGGCCGGCCGAACGCCACCGACGACGAGGTGCTGCGCGCGGCGATCGCGGCGCGCTGCGACTTCATCGACAGCCTGCCGCAGGGCATGGCGACCATTGTCGGCGACCGCGGCATCAAGGTCTCGGGCGGGCAGCGGCAGCGCATCGCGATTGCCCGGGCCTTCCTGAAGGACGCGCCGATCCTCCTGCTCGACGAGGCGACCGCGGCGCTCGACTGCCGAATCCGAAGAGGCGATCCGCGAGGCGCTGTCGCGGCTGATGCGCGGGCGCACGCGTGATCGCCATCGCCCATCGTCTGGCGACGCTGCGCAATTTCGATCGTGTCGTGTTATGCTGCAGGGCGGCCGGATCATCGAGGACGGTCCGCCCGATATTCTCGTGCAGGGAAGGGCCCCTACCGCGAACTGGTCGCCCGCGAAATGGGCCGCCTCGCCACGCAAGCCGCCTGATTGTCACGGTATAGTAGTGTTTTGCGTCCCGGTGCGTCGTCGCAACGCGATAACGCCACGCAAGGATCACACGCAAGGTCCAAATGGCCGAAGTCGTCACGCAACTCGCTAGCCATCCGCACGCGTCGAGCAAATCTCGGAATCGGCCGTTCTACATTCCGATGACGGGACCGGCGGCGCGGCCGCGGCGTTCGCTCAAGCATGACGACACCTTCATCGTGCTCGACAGCCACGGCGACATCGGCGCGCTCCGCCGGCGGGCCCGATGGCCTGTTCAATGCCGACACGCGCTATCTCGCCCGCCTGGAGATGGTGCTGGACGACATGCAGCCGCTGTTGCTCGGCTCCAATCTGCGCGACGACAACTCGGCGCTGAGCGTCGACCTCACCAATTCCGGACGTCTACCGCGGCGGCCGGCTGGTGCTGCAGAAGGACACGCTGCACATCGTGCGCTCGATCTTCCTGTGGCGTGGCACCGCCTATCAGCGCATCGGCCTGCAAAATCACGGCGACCGGCCCGCGAGCTTCGACCTGACCCTGTCTGTTCGACAACGACTTTGCCGACCTGTTCGAGGTGCGCGGCGAACGCCGCCCGCGCCGCGGCGTCGGTTCGAGCAGGCTCGCTGGGCCAACCGACGTCGTGCTGGAATATAGCGGGCTGGACGCGTCAGGCGCGGATCACCGCACTGCATTTCGATCCGCGGCCGACGCGGCTTGCGGTGAACGCCGCGACCTATCATTTCGATCTGGCGCCGAAGCAGGTCACCTCGCTGTTCGTCGCGGTCTCCTGCAACAGGCCGATCATGCAGAAGCCGCCGCCGTTCTTCCGCGGCCTCTTGGCACACCGCCGCGAGATGCGGCGATTGACGGCGGGTGCCGACCAGCATAGAAACCTCGAACAACATCTTCAACGAGGTGCTGTGCCGGGCGATGGCCGACCTCAACATGCTGATGACGGAAACGCCGCAGGGCAGATATCCCTATGCCGGTATTCCCTGGTACTCGACGACATTCGGCCGCGACGGCCTGATCACGGCGCTGCAGATGCTGTGGGTCGATCCGCGCATTGCCAAGGGCGTGCTGAAGCGGCTCGCTTTCTTCCAGGCCAAGACCGTCGATCCGCTCTCTGACGCCGAGCCGGGCAAGATCCTGCACGAAATGCGCGGAGGCGAGATGGCGGCGCTGCGCGAAGTGCCGTTCGCGCAGTATTACGGCAGCGTCGATTCGACGCCGCTGTTCGTGTTGCTGGCCGGCCTTTATTTCGAGCGCACCGGCGATGAGAAAACGCTTGCCGAGTTGTGGCCCGCGATCGAGGCGGGGCTGCGATGGATCGATGGCCCCGGCGATCCCGATCGGGACGGTTTCGTCGAATATCAGCGCGCGACCGAGCAGGGGCTTGCCAACCAGGGCTGGAAGGATTCATTTGACGCGATCTTCCATGCCGACGGCAGGCTGGCCGAGGGATACATCGCGCTGTGCGAAGTGCAGGGCTACGTCTTTGCCGGCAAACGTCTGTGCGGCGCGCTGTCGCGCGGCGCCTTGGATTTGCGGACAAGGCCGACAGGCTGCGAGGAGCCGAAGCGAGCTTGCGCGAACGCTTCGAGGAGGCCTTCTGGTGCGAGGAACTCGGCACCTACGCGCTGGCGCTCGATGGTGCCAAGCAGCCGTGCCGGGTGCAGGACGTCGAACGCCGGGCAGCTGCTGTTCACCGGGATCGTGCAGGATGACCGCGCCCGGCTGGTCGCGGCCGACCTGATGAGCCAGAAATTCTATTCGGGATGGGGCATCCGCACCGTCGCAAGCGGCGAGGCCCGCCACAACCCGATGTCCTATCACGACGGCTCGATCTGGCCGCACGACAATGCCCTGATCGCGCTCGGCTTCGCGCGTTACGGGCTGAAGCATTCGGTCGCGCATCTGTTCAAGGGCCTGTTCGACGCCGCGAGCTACATGGATCTGCGGCGGCTGCCGGAACTGTTCTGCGGCTTCCAGCGCGAGAAGCGGCGCGGTCCGGTGCTCTATCCGGTCGCCTGCGCGCCGCAGGCCTGGGCGAGCGCCACGGCCTTCACCTTGCTGGAGGCGGCGCTCGGACTCGAATTCGACGCGGTGCGCGGCGAGATCCGCCTGCGCGATCCACGTTTGCCGGAATTCCTCAACGAGGTGGTGTTGCGCGATCTGCTGCTCGGCGCTTCCAGCGTCGATTTGCGGTTGCGCCGCCATAACGGCGAGGTGTCGCTCGAGGTGTTGCGAACGCGCGGTCAGATCCAGGTATCGATCGTGCTGACGCATTGAACGTTGTGTCTGTTGTTTCCTGTGTTTGGGGAGGTCATATGCGGGCAAGAATTCTTATCACCATTCGTTGCCGCGGCCTTCGCAGCGCTGACGGCCGCCAAGGGAGCTGAGCAGACGGCTTGACGACAAGGGCGCGCGCCCGCGAGCAAGACCGCGCCGCAGGAAGGCGCAAAACAGCCAGCGCCGCCGCCATCGGTCACCGTGATCGGCGCCAGGGATGCGCATGGCATCCTCGGTCGTCATGTCCTCAGCGCGGCCAACGAGGACATGGGACGTGTCGTCGATGTGATCGTGGATCGCGAGGGCACGGTGCGCGCCGCCGTGATCGATTTCGGCGGCTTTCTCGGCGTCGGCAGTCGCAAAATCGTCGTCGACTGGAACGCGCTGCGTTTCGAGGGCGTTGCCAGCAAGAGCGACAGCATCACGCTGGAACTGACCAAGGAGCAGGTGAGTGCGGCTCCCGAATACAAGGAGGGATACGCCGCTCATCGTGCTCGGCGCGGCCGGCAAGTTGCAGCCGTGGGAGTTCGACCATTAAGGGAGAATAATCTGGTCCAGGTCTTTCCCCTTCCATCGATCGGATCGACGACGATCGCCGCAAGCGATCCGCCGCCGCCGGCAATGTTGCGCCTCTCGTGCCCGAACCGTCGCAGCCAAGCCGCCACCGGCGCCCTCGCGCAAAGCCAGCGCGGCCTCGACTGGTTCATTTTCTTTCTGGCCGACGTGCAAACCGGCTTCGGGCCGTTCGTTGCGGTCTATCTGACCACCCAAAAATGGACCCAGGTCGAGATCGGCTTCGTGCTGTCGATCGGCGGCATCATCGGGTTGCTCGGGCAGATGCCCGGCGGGGCGATCGTCGATGCGGCCCGTTCCGAGCGGCTGGTGGCCGGTCTTGCGGTCGCGACCATCGGCGCCTGTGCGCTTGCCTATGCGGTGTGGCCGATTTTTCCCGTAGTGACCGCAGCCGCCACGCTGCATGCGCTGGCAAGCTGCGTGCTGGGCCCCGCGATCGCGGCGATCAGCCTCGGCCTGGTCGGTCCGCTCGCGATCGGCGAGCGGCTCGGGCGCAATGCCCGCTTCGCCTCGCTCGGCAACGGCTCGGCGGCGGCGCTGATGGGCGTCACGCGGCTATCTGCTGTCCAGCCGGTCGGTGTTTCTGGTCACCTTCATTCTGGCGATACCGACATTGCTGGCGCTGTCGCGGATTCGCGGAAAGGAGATTGATGTTGCGCGATGCCATGGCGAGGTGATGCGCGAGGTGCCCGATCCCAAAACGACCAGCGTGTTCGCTCTGGTGCGTCAACGGTACGCTGCTGATCTTTGCTGGCGCCATGCTGCTGTTCCAACTCGCCAATGCGGCCATGCTGCCGCTGATGGCGGGCGTGGTCACGATGCGGTCGAGCCAGTGGGCGCCGGTTCTGATCGCGGCCTGCATCATCGTGCCGCAAGCGATCGTCGCACTGACCTCGCCCTCGGTCGGGCGGATAGCGCAAATCCGGGGCAGGCGGCCGCTGCTGCTCCTGGCGTTCGCGGCGCTGGCGATCCGCGGGCTGTTGTTTGCGACGGTAACAGATCCCTATCTGCTGGTCGTCGTGCAGGTGTTCGACAGGATCACAGCGGCCGTGTTCAGCGTCATGGTGCCGCTGATCGTGGCGGACGTTGCCTTCGGCACCGGTCACTTCAATCTGGCGCAGGGCATCGTCGGCACCGCGGTAGGCATCGGAGCATCTCTGAGCACCGTGCTTGCCGGTTATGTCAGCGCGACAAGCTCGGCAGCCACGGCTTCGATGAGCCTTCCGCAGACCTCGCCGGCGTTGCGCCTGGCCTTACTGATGATCTGGCTGATCGTGCCGGAGCCGCGACCGCACGCGGAAGCGTGAACATGGCGAGAGCGCCGGCGAACCTTGGGCGCGTGGATCATCGGCAGCTCGTTCGGCGCCATATCCATCGGGATCGACCCCGCTGCCGCAGGCCGCCGAGTGAGCGACGTCAAGCCGCTCGCCTGGGGCAGGCGCAGCCGCTTCTGATACCGCGCGCCGTAGCGGGCCGCGGAAAGGTCCCAGCTGAACGACCGCGCCATCGCGCTGCGTCGCATGGCATCTAGGCGGTCCTTCGCCATGAAAGTCTCAGAAGGCGCGGCGGACGCCGCCGAGGAAGGATTCCGCCGATGGCTGTCGGAACAGGAAGCCGGTTTCGCCGTCCTTGATGGTCTCCGCCAAGCCGCCGGTCTGGTGGCCGATCGGCAGCGAGCCGAAGCGCTGCGCATACATCTGGCTCAGTCCCGCACGGCTCGAACCGCGAGGGCATCAGCGTGAAATACGCTGCCGGCGAAGATCCGGCGCGCCTGGCGCGTCATTGAAGCCGATGATGACGCCGATGGCATCCGGCCGCGGCGGCGGTGGCGTCGACCAGCGCCTGTTCGAGTCTCCGGCTCGCCGCTGCCGGTCACCACGATCTGTCCGCCGGCATCGATGATCTCGTCGGCGGCGCGACAGCACGAGGTCGACGCCCTTCTGGTGCACGAGACGGCGACCAGACCGAAGATCGGCCCGCGCTGATACCGCAAGCCCGAGCTGACTTGACGGACGTAGTCGGCGTTGGCCCGCTTGCTCTCCAGTCGCCGGCGCCGAGCGGCTGCGCCAGCTGGCAGCGCAGAAGCGCGGATCCCAGCTCTCGTCGATGCCGTCGAGAATTCCGGTCAGTTGCGGGGCGTTGGAACGGATCGCGCAGCAGGCCTTCCAGTCCGCAGCCAAGCTCGAGCCGGCGTCGATCTCCTTCGCGCATAAGTCGGCGCTGACGGTGGTCAGATGAGAGGCGTAGACGATGCCGCCCTTGAGGAAGGAGATACTTGTCGTAGAATCTCCGAGCCCATCGATATGGAAGGAATTTTCCGGCGCGCCGATCCGCCGCAGCGACTCCTTCGGGAACAGGCCCCTGATAGGCGAGGTTGTGGATGGTCAGGATCGAGGGGACCTTGGCACCTCGCCAGGCGAGGTAGGCCGGTGTAATGCATAAGAGCGGCCTGCCAGTCTCTTTTGGCATGAGCCCAAGTCACGCTGCCCAATTCTTGTCCAGTATGCCCATGGCGGGTTACAGGCAGCGGCGTAGAGCCAAATCGGCCGGAAAGCGGATGTCGTTGTCCGGCCAATCGCGGCCCGGACGCTCATCGCCATACGGGTTGCCGAGGCCGGTCGTAGAGCTGCGGGCACTGGCAGCGCAGACAACGGGCAGGCGCGTCCACCTGGTCGAGGCGCGCGTCACGAGCGAGCACTCCGGCATCGCCGCCAGAGGCGCGCGCATTTTCCAGCGATTTCAATCTGGGTGAATTGCTCGACGACGTCCTGTAACCGAGGGAGCATGGTCCTGAGGCGTCGCCCCGGGGACGTAGCGCCCGAGGAAGGGCCGCGGAAGCGGCGGCGAGACCGCCCACGCGGACGAAGTCGTCCATTTTCCGTCGTGACGAATAATATAATATTAATAACCCTCGTCGAGCTTGGCGGGAGCACCTGGCGAAGCAATATTTATCAGACCGTCCGGTCCCTGTTCGTTGAAGCGGATCACCCAGTCCCGCAGCGTCTGGCGGTCCATACCACCAGTTTTCGCCGCCTCTTCCCGCGATGCTCCGTCGAGGATCGCGGCGACCGCCAGAAGCCGACGTGCCTGCGCCGCGTCCTTCGTCCGTTTGGCCAAACGGCGAACTTCGGCGCCCGAATAGTCTGTTTTCACTGCAATCGCTCGACCCATGACGAACCGCCCTCCGGTTGCCAGGTTGAGATCATTTCGCGAGCGATTCGGAAATCGGAGTCACTCAATCAGCGGATTGGTATAAAATAAGACCCTCAAAGGTGTCCTCGTTCCAACCTGACAAGGGCTATGCAGAACAGGTCAATTTCCCTTGAATAAAATGCGCGGTGTTGGCCGGTTCGTTCCGGACTGCGGTCTTCCTCTCCGGGCGGCGCCATCTGGTCACGCCCGCAGAGAGACCAACGAGCCGCGCGACCGGGGGAGCCCTGGATGACCATACGCAGCAGAACGATGAGGGGTAATTTGACAAGGAGCTATCGACGGCCTTCGCGTGCTCGATTTCTCGACCACGATCGCCGGACCTCATTGCACGCGGATGCTGGCCGACCTGGGCGCGGAGGTCATCAAGATCGAAACCGGCCGAGGGCGAGACGATGACGCACGCGTCCGCCGGTGCGCAACAATTGCAGCACTGCGTTCGGCCAGCTCAACGTCGGCAAAGAAGAGCCTGGTGCTCGATCTGAAATCGCCCGACGGCGTCGAGGCCGTTCGCCGGCTGGTCGCGACCGCCGGATATCCTGGTCGAGAATTTCCGCCCCGGCGTGATGCGGCGCTTGAAGCTGGACTACGCCAGCTTGCGTGATCTCAATCCGAAACTGATCTACTGCTCGATCTCCGGGCTACGGCCAGACCGGGCCATCGGCCGAAGCTGCCGGCCTACGCGCCGGTCATTCATGCCGCCTCGGGCTATGAGATGGCGCATCTCGCCTACCAGCCCGGACGCAGCCGGCCGGACTATTGCGGCATCTATCACTGCCGACGTGCTGACCGGCGTCTATGCATTCGGCGCCATCGGGCGGCGCTGCATCAGCGTACACGGCAGCGGGAAGCGGCCAGCACATCGACGTCTCGATGCTGGAATCGATGCTGAGCCTGACAGCTGAACGAATTGCAGTGGTCGCAATTCCAGGTGAAGCCGCCAGCGGCCGATGTTCGGGCTGATCGGAAACCTCGGACGGTCTACGTCATGGTCGCGATCGCCAGCGAGAAGACCTTCCAGAGCCTGATGAAGGTGATCGGCCATCCCGAGTGGATTACCGATCCGCGCTTTGCGAAATATTCCGACCGCCGCGAGAACTGGGCTGAGCCTGATGGACGGCGTGGAAGAATGGTCGCGCGCGGTGACGACGCGAAAACGTGCCTTGCCGCGCTGAACGATGCAGGGCGTTCCCTTCGTCCGCGTATCGCACCGTCGCCGAGGGCCTGCGGTGATCCGCAGATCGCCCATCGCGCGGCGCGCTGGCCGAAGGTCGAGGACGACGGCGGGACTTTCAAGGTCATGAACCTGCCATTCCGCATGTCGGGCGCGACGGTCTCGGCGGCAAAGCGGATGTCGACGCTCGGCGACACACGCTTGCCTTCTCAAGGAGACCGGCCTCTCGGACGATGGAGATTCTCGGCGTTCGCGGGGAAGCCGCCGTCGGCGCAGGCTGACAATAGCGCTTTCAAGCGAAAGCCTGCCCCGCGCTCGCGGCTTGCCATCGCCTCGATCCCGAATACATCGGAAAGGCGGCCGGCGCGTTTGTCCTCGAAGCGGCAGACGTGGCAAGTGTCTCGCCGGCAATCTTGCCCCAAAGAACAGGAATCCGGGAGAACAGCGATGAAGAGTTTCCAGGTCACCGATTTCAACGCGCCCCTGAAAGAAGTGGACCAGCCGACGCCGCAGCCCGCGGGGACGCAGGTGCTGATCAAGGTGAAGGCGGCCGGCGTCTGCCATAGCGATCTGCACATCTGGGAAGGCGGCTACGATCTCGGCCATGGGCGCAAGCCTGCTTTCGCTGAAGGATCGCGGCGTGTCGCTGCCGCGCACCATGGGCCATGAGACCGTCGGCGAGATCGTGGCGTTCGGACCCGACGTCACCGCCGCCGACAAGGGCGATCTGAAGATCCGGCGATGTCGCGCTGGCCTATCCCTGGCTCGGCTGCGGCAAATGCGAGACCTGCCTCGGCGGCGACGAGAACATGTGCGCGGTCAAGCCGAATTCGCTCGGCGTCTACTGCGACGGCGGCTATGCCGATCACATGACCGTGCCGCATCCGAAATATCTGCTTGAACCTGAAGGGGCTCGATCCGTCACCGCCGCGCCCTATGCCTGCTCGGGCGTCACCACCTACGGCGCGCTGAAGAAGGTCGAGTCCGCATTCAACACGCCGATCGTGATTTTCGGCGCCGGCGGTCTCGGTCTGATGGCGCTGTCGCTACTGAAGGCGATGGGCGGCAAGGGCGCCATCGTGGTCGACATCGATGCGAGGAAGCGCGAGGCCGCCGAAGCCGCCGGCGCGCTCGCGACCGTCGACGGCAAGGCGCCGGACGCCCTGGAGCAGCTCATGAAGAAAGCCGGCGGGCCGATCCGCGCGGTGATCGATCTCGTCGGCAACGCCGCAGACCACGCAGCTCGGCTTCGACTGCCTCGACCAAGGGCGGCAAGCTCGTGATCGTCGGCCTGTTCGGCGGCGGCGCGATCTTTCGCGCTGCCGCTGATCCCGATCAAGGCGATCACCATTCAGGGCAGCTATGTCGGCAATCTGCGCGAAACCGCAGGAGTTGCTCGACCTCGTTCGCTCGAAGAAAATCGCGCCGATCCCGGTGACGACGGTGCCGCTCGCCAAGGCCAACGAAGCGCTGATCGGATCTGCAGAAGGGCAAACTGGTCGGACGCGCGGTCCTGACGCCGTAGCGCCTGCTTCACCTCGTCATGGCAGGGCTCAGCTCCGTGCCATCCACTTCTTGCCGATATGCTGTGGAACGTAGTTGCCGGGACATTCAGCCGGCGCATGTCACGTCGCTTTGCCCGGGACAGATCGAAACTTCGTCGCGTTCGACACTGGGGAACCCCATGTCCGCAAACAACGCTCTCCATATCGCCGTGCTCGGCGGCGATGGCATCGGCCCCGAAGTGATGGCGCCGGCGCTTGAGGTGCTTGCGCAAGATCGAGGCGACGATCGGACCTGAAAGTTTCGCTTCACCGAACGCGCCGGCCGGTGCCAACCATTATCGCGAAACCGGCAAGTCGATGCCGGAGAGCACGGCTGCGGCTTGTGCGACGAAGCGGACGCGATCCTGCTCGGGGCCTGCGGGCCTGCCGTCGGTGCGCTACCCCGACAACACCGAGATCATGCCGCAGGTGCGAGTTGCGCTTTCATTTCGACCTCTATGCCGGCGTGCGCCCGGCGCGGCTGATTCCGGGCGTGCCGAGCCCGATCGTCGGCGCCGATCAGCGCGGCATCGATCTGCGTCGTGCATCAGAGGAGATCCACCGAAGGCCTGTTCGCCTCGATGGGCAAGGGCGTCGTCACCGACACCGAGGCGCGCGAGACGCCGGTGATCACCCGCAAGACCTCGGAGCGGCTGTTCGAATTTCGCGTTCGCGGCTGGCCGAACGCCGAGGCAGCGCGGGCGGTCGGGTGGCGGCTTGACCTGCGTCGACTGGAGGCGAACGTGTTCAAGG
>ERZ1370068.3307-contig-2423_pt1 | contig 23882 bp, 27 predicted proteins | sample MGYA00561227_ERZ1370068 | MGnify/ENA primary metagenome ERZ1370068 (study PRJEB38410, sample SAMEA6850437) | metagenome | study: Metagenomic assessment of the ecological functions of the soil: analysis of the soil microbiota associated with the...
GACAACCATCTCGACCGCTACGCCGGCATCGACGACTACGCGGCGGCGAAAGCGCGAATCTTTGCACGGCGATGGCATCGCAGGTGCTGAACCGCGACGATCCGTCGTTCGCTCGCGATGCGCATTCCCGGCCGCCTCGTGCAGACGCTTCGGCGCCGGCGTGCCCGGAGTCGGAAGAGGCGTGGGGCCTCGTCGATCGCGGCGCCAGAGTGCAGGACGGCGCCTGAGACGTGGCTTGCGCGCGGCGGCGCGCTGCTCGCCGCCGCATCGGACTTGCGCTCGTCGGCCGGCACAACGCGCAGAACGCGCTCGCCGCGCTGCGCGCTCGCGTCGGCGGTCGTCAAGATCGACCGTTCGGTGCCGGCGCGCGCTCGCCCGCTTCGAGGGTCTGCCGCACCGGATGCAGACAGGATCGCCGACGGCCGGCGGCGCTGCTGTTCGTCGACGATTCGAGCAGGGCACGGACGGTCGCCGCGACGCGCGGCGCTCGCGGGGCCTCGGCCGTCACCGTCGTGCTGATCGCCGGCGGCGACGGCAAAGGGACAGGACTTCGCGGCGCTGCGGAGGCGCGTCGACGCGCACTGCCGCGCCGTGCTGCTGATCGGCCGCGACGCGCCGGCTGATCGCGCGCGCGCTCGCCGGGACCGCCGCCGCTGTCGAGCAACGCGGGCACGCTCGACGCGGCGGTGGCGCGCGCGATGCGCGATCGCCGACGCCGGGCGACGCCGTGCTCGCTGTCGCCGGCCTGCGCGAGCCTCGACCAGTTCGCGAACTACGTCGAGCGCGGCGAACGGTTCGCGGAGCTCGTGCTCGCGCGCATCGCGCGGAGGCGCGCGCATGCCTAGAGCGCGCATCGCGTCGATCGGCGATCGCTGCGGCCGCTGCGGCAGTCCCAGAGTCGGGAGCTCGCTCGGCGCTGCCGCGCAATCCGCGCACGATGCTCGACCTACGACGCGTCGCTCGCGTGGGCCGCGATCCTGCTGCTCGCGATCGGCCTCGTGATGGTCGTATTCGGCGTCGATCGCGATGGCCGAGGCGTCCGCGCACACGGGTTACCGCGCGTGGTACTTCCTCGTGCGGCACGGCGATGTTCGTCGGCGTCGGACGCTGCTGCCGCGTTCGTCGCGTTCCAGGTGCCGATGAAGGCGTGGCAGCGCCTCGCGCCGTGGCTGTTCGTCGCGTCGGCGTCGTGCTGCTCGTCGCTGGTGCTGCGTTCCCGGCATCGGCAAGTCGGTCAATGGTTCGCGCGCGCTGGCTGTCGCTCGTCGATCGTCAACGTGCAGCCGTCCGAGTTCATGAAGCTCGCCGTCGTGCTGTACGCGGCGAGCTATGCCGGTGCGCAAGGCGGCGTTCCTGCATGCGCGAGCAGCCGCTGAAGCAGACGCTGGTGCAAGCGGCTTCCTGCCGCTGTTCGTCGTGATGGTCGGCGACCGGCGGGCTGCTGCTGCTCGAACCCGATTTCGGCGCGTTCGTCGTCATCGTCGCGATCGCGTTCGGCATCCTGTTCCTCGGCGGTCTCGACTGGCGGCTCTTCCTCGGCTCGCTGCTGCTGCTGCCGATCGCGGCTTGCGCGCGATCCTCGTCGCGGCGCCGTACCGGTTGCAGCGGCTCGTCGGCGTTCCTCGACCCGTGGTCCGATCCGCTCGGCAAGGGCTACCAGCTGTCGCATTCGCTGATCGCGTTCGGCCGCGGCGAATGGCTCGGCGTCGGGCTGGGATCGACGCGTCGAGAAGCTCCTCTATCCTGCCCGAGGCGCACACCGACTTCCTGCTCGCCGTGATCGCCGAGGAGCTGGGCTTCGCCGGCGTCGCGCTCGTGATCGGCGCTGTTCGTGTGGCTGCTCGTACCGCGCGTATGCGATCGGCCGGCAGGCGGCGCGGCTCGACGCGCTCGTTCGCGGCGCTGGTCGCGCACGGCATCGGCGTGTGGATCGGCGTGCAGGCGTTCATCAACATCGGCGTGAACATGGGCGTGCTGCCGACGAAGGGCCTCACGCTGCCGCTGCTGTCGTTCGGCGGCAGCGGCATCGTCGCGAACTGCGTCGCGCTCGCGATCCTGTTGCGCGTCGATTACGAGAACCGCCGGCTGTTGCGAGGCTTTACGGTATGAGCGCACACGGCACGGTGATGATCACCGCCGGCGGCACCGGCGGCCACGTGTTTCCGGGACTCGCCGTCGCGGCGAAGCTCGTCGCGCGCGGCTGGCGCGTGTTCTGGCTCGGCACGCGCGACGGCATGGAAGGCGACGCTCGTGCCGCCAGCACGGCGTCGACTTCGAGGGCGTGGCGTTCCGGCGGCATGCGCGGCAAGGGCTGGCAGACCGTCGCTGCTCGGGCCGTTCGCGCTTGTCGGCGCGCGTGCTGGCAGAGCCGCAGGATCATCCGTCGCCGCGCGCCGGACGTCGTGCTCGGCTTCGGCGGCTTCGCGTCGTTTCCGGGCGCGCTCGATGGGCGTCGCGCGCGCGAAGCCGCTGGTGCTGCACGACGCGAACGCGGTCGCCGGATCTCGCCAATCGCGTGCTCGCCTACGGCGCCGATCGCGATCCTGCTGGGCTTCCCGACGCGCTCGCGCGGCCGCCATGCGCGGCAAGGTCGAATGGGTCGGCAATCCGGTGCGCGATGCGATCCGCGCGCGTGCCGCCGCCCGAAGTCCGCTTCGCCGGACGCACGGGCCGCTTGCGACTGCTCGTCGTCGGCGGCAGCCTCGGCGCGCGCGGCGCTCAATCGAGCTGCGTGCCGAAGGCGCTTGCGCTGATTGCCGCGCGCCGCGCGCCCGCGTGTCGTCCATCAGGCCGGCGCGCGGCACGTCGACGCGCTTGCGCGCCGCGTACGCGACGGCACGGCGTCGACGCCGAGTGCGTCGCGTTCATCGACGACATGGCCGTCGCGCTATGCCGAGGCCGATCTCGTGCTCTGCCGCGGCGGCGCGATCGACCGTGGCCGAGCTTGCGCGCGGTGGGCGTCGGGCGCGATCGTCGTGCCGCTGCCGGGCGCGATCGCCGACGAGCAGAGCGCGAACGCGCAATTTCTGGTCGATGCCGGTGCGGCGCTGAAGATCGCCGCAGGCCGAGCTCACGCCGGAACGGCTCGCCGGACGCCTTGCAGTCGCTCACGCGCGCAAGCGCTGCTCGCGATGGCGGTAGCGGCGCGCAAGCGTCGGCGCGCCGCGACGCCGCCGATCGCGTCGCCGACGCCTGCGTCGCGCTGCGGCGCCGGGCGATGAAGCACAAGGTCAAGCGCGTCCATTTCGTCGGCATCGGCGGCGCCGGGATGAGCGGCATCGCCGAAGTGCTCGCGACGCAGGGCTATCAGGTCTCGGGCTCGGATCTCGCCGCGAGCGCGGTCACGACGCGGCTCGCGCGACCTCGGCGTCGCGATCGCGATCGGCCACGACGCGGCGCAATGTCGCCGGCGCCGATGCGGTCGTCGTGTCGACCGCGGTCGCCGCCGACAATCCCGAAGTCGTCGCGGCGCGCGAGCGCGGCGTGCCGGTCGTGCCGCGCGCGCTGATGCTGGCCGAGCTCATGCGCCTGAAGCAGGGCATCGCGGTCGCCGGCACGCACGGCAAGACGACGACGACGAGCCTGATCGCCTCGGTGCTGGCGGAGGGCGGCCTCGATCCGACGTTCGTCATCGGCGGCCGCCTGCTGTCGGCGGATGCGAACGCGCGCCTCGGCAAGGGCGATTTCCTCGTCGCCGAGGCCGACGAGTCCGACGCGTCGTTCCTCTACCTGTCGCCGGCGCTGGCCGTGATCACCAACATCGACGCCGATCACATGGAGACGTACGGCCACGACTTCGCGCGGCTGAAGCGCGCGTTCGTCGATTTCGCGCAGCGGCTGCCGTTCTACGGCGTCGCGGTGCTGTGCATCGACGACGCCAACGTGCGCGAGATCGCTGCCGGCGATCGCCAAGCCGATCGTCACCTACGGGCTCGGCCGACGATGCGCAGCTCCGCGCGATCGACGTCGCGAACGCCGGCGGGCGCATGCGCTTCGTCGCGCGTGCCGCGCGGCGCGCCGGACCTGTCCGGTCGAGCTCAACCTCGCCCGGCGTGCACAACGTGCAGCAACGCGCTCGCCGCGATCGCCGATCGGTCGCGAGGCCGGCGTCGCCGACGCGCGCGATCGCGAAGGCGCTCGCCGAATTCCGCGGCGTCGGCCGCCGCTTCCAGCGCTACGGCGACGTCGCGCTGCGGACGGCGGCGGCACTTCACGCTGATCGACGACTACGGCCATCACCCGGCCGAGATGGCGGCGACGATCGCCGCGGCGCGCGGCAGCTTTCCCGGCCGGCGGCTCGTGCTCGCGTTCCAGCCGCATCGCTACACGCGCACGCGCGACCTGTTCGAGGACTTCGTCGCGCGTGCTGTCGACCGTCGACGCGCTGGTGCTGGCCGACGTCTATCCGGCCGGCGAGCCGCCGATCGTCGCGGCCGACGGCCGCGCGCTCGCGCGCGCGGTGCGCGTCGCCGGCAAGGTCGAGCCGGTGTTCGTCGAGACGATCGCGCGACGTTGCCGGCGCGCGATTCGCGCGCTCGCGCGCGACGGCGACGTCGTGCGTGACGATGGGCGCCGGCTCGATCGGACAGGTCGCCGCTGCTCAGCTGGCGAGCCGCATGATGATGACACGAGCCGCTGCCAGTTCGCGGCGCTGCGCGGCACGCTCGACGCGCGACGCGCCGCTCGCGCGCTACACGAGCTGGCGCTGCGGCGGCCCGCCGACCGGCTCTATGTTGCCGCGCGGATCGCGACGACCTCGCCGCGTTCGTGCGCCAGCTGTCGCCGCGACGAGCCGCTCGATCGCGCTCGGCCTCGGCAGCAACACGCTCGTGCGCGACGGCGGCGTGCGCGGCACGGTCGTCGATGCTGCACGACCCGGCGCGCCGCGCTCGCGGTGGCGCGACGGCCTGATCTACGCGCGAGGCGGGCGTCGCGAGCCCGAAAGTCGCGCGCTTCGCGGCGATGCACGGCTGCGCCGGACGCCGAGTTCCTGGCGGGCATTCCCGGCACGATCGGCGGCGCGCTGGCGATGAACGCCGGCTGCTACGGCGGCGAGACGTGGCGCTACGTCGCGCGCGTCGAAGTGCTGACGCGCGACGGCACGCTTCGAGCGTGCGCACGCCGTCGGACTACGCGATCGGCTATCGCATCGGTGCGGCGCGCCGACGGTCGCGCGCCAGACGGCATCTTCACCGGCGGCGTGGTTCGCGTTTCCGCCGGGCGATGCGTGCGATCGCGCGCGCGCGGATCACGCGAGCTGCTCGCAGCGAGCGCATCGCGACGCAGCCGCTCGACGCTGCCGAACGCCGGCAGCGTATTCCGCAATCCGCACGGGCGACCACGCCGCGCGGCTGATCGAGGCCTGCGGGCCTCAAGGGCTTCGCGATCGGCGGCGCGCGCGTGTCGGAGAAGCACGCGAACTTCATCGTCAATCCGGACGGGCGCGGCGAAGCGCCGCCGACATCGAGGCGCTGATCGCGCACGTGCGCGGCGTCGTGCGCGAGCAGGACCGGAGTCGATCTCGAGCCGGAAGTGCGGATCATCGGGGAAGCGACGCGCGATGAGCGAGATTCGGCAAAGTCGCCGTGCTGATGGGCGGCCCGTCGGCGGAGCGCGAGATCTCGTTCCTGTCCGGCAACGCCGTGCTTGCGGCGCTCGCGCGAGAAGGGCGTCGACGCGCACGCGTTCGATCCGGACGGAGCGGCGACTCTGTGCGACGCTCGAAGCGCGAGCGATTCGACCGCGTGTTCATTCGCGCTGCACGGCCGCTTCGGCGAGGACGGCACCGTGCAGGGCGCGCTCGAGACGCTGCGGCATTCCGTACACCGGCAGCGGCGTGATGGCATCGGCGCTGGCGATGGACAAGTGGCGGACCAAGCTCGTCTGGCTCGCGAGCGGCATTCCGACGCCGCGCTACCGGGTCGTCGACGCGACGACCGACTGGATGCGCGTCGTCGCCGAGCTCGGCTTGCCGCTGATCGTCGAAGCCGCGCGCGCGAGGGCTCGACGATCGGCATCACCAAGGTCGCCGACGGTCGACCACGGCGAGCTCGCGCTCGCTGATGACGAGCTGCCGCGCGGCACGACGATCTCGTGCTGGTCGAGGAATTCGTCGCGGGCACGGAGCTGACCGCGTCGATCCTCGGCGAGCGCGCGCTGCCGCTGATCCGGATCGAGGCGCCGCAGGGCAACTACGACTATCACAACAAGTATTTTTCCGACGAGACGCAAGTACTTCTGTCCGTGCGGGCCTGCCCGACGCGAGTCGAAGCGCGAGATCCGCGCCGCGTCGCTCGCGCGCGTTCGACCTCGTCGGCTGCACGCGGCTGGGGCCGGCTCGACCTGATCCTGCGCGACGACGGATCGTACTCGTTCCTCGAAGTGAACACGTCGCCCGGAATGACCGGCCACTCGCCTCGTGCCGATGGCGGCGCAAGCAGGCCGGCATGTCGCTTCGCCGATCTTTGCGTCGCGATCCTGCGAGGCGCGCATGTGGGATGACGCGAAGCAGCTGAACGCCGTTCGCCGCAGCGCTCGTCGCTGTCGCTGCGTCGTGCTCGCTGGTCTGGGGCGCGCTCGCGTGGGCGGTCGCGCCAGCCGGCGTTCGCGTTCCGCGAGGTCGTCGTCGCGACGCCGCTCGAGCGCGCGAACGCCGCGCACCTCGAAGCGGTGGTGCGCGAGCGAGCTCGCCGGGCACGTTCTTCACGCTCGAATCTCGACCGCGCGACGCGCGTCGCTCGCGCAAGTGCCGTGGGTGCGCAGCGTCGCGCTGCGCCGGCAGTGGCCGCGGCCGGCTCGAGGTCGACGATCGAGGAGCACGCGCCGCTCGCGCGCTGGAACGACGCGGCGCTCGTCGACACGCGCGGCGAGGTCTTCATCGCCGACTACGAACGGCGATCTGCCGCAGCTTCGCCGGTCCGGACGGCGCGCGGCGCGAGGTCGACGGCGCGCTACCGCGAATGGACGCGAGCGCTGCTCGCCGCTCGGCGCTCAGTCCGCGCGATGCATCGCTGTCGCCGCGCGGCGGCTGGCAGCATCGGCGCAAGCCGGTCCGCACGGACCGCTGACGATCGAGCTGGGCCGCGACGATCCGCGGCGCGCGGCTCGCGCGCTTCGTCGCGCGTCTACGGACGCACGATCGGCGCCGCTCGCGCGTGCGGGCACGCGCGTCGACGCACGGTCGATCTTGCGCTATCGCAACGGGTTCGCGGCGCGCGTGCCGGGTTTCCGCGAGAAAGCGCCGGCGAAGAAGACGTAAGGGAGCCTGAGGGCAGACGCGATGGTGAAGGACAGCAAAAACCTGATCGTCGGCCTCGACATCGGCACGTCGAAGATCGTCGCGATCGTCGCCGAGGTCGACGCCGGAGGGCGAGCTCAACATCATCGGGCTCGGCACGCAGCCGTCGCGCGGGCTGAAGAAGGGCGTCGTCGTCAACATCGAGGCGACGATGGCGTCGATCCAGCGCGTGCTCGAGGAAGCCGAGCTGATGGCGGACTGCCGGATCACCGAGGTCTACACCGGCGTCGCCGGCAGCCACATCCGCAGCCTCAACTCGAGCGGCATGGTCGCGATCAAGGAAAAGGAAGTCACCGCAGGCCGACATCGACCGCGTCGTCGAGACGGCGAAGGCGATCGCGATCCCGAACGACCAGCAGATCCTGCACATCCTGCCGCAGGAATTCATCATCGACGGGCAGGAGGACGTGCGCGAGCCGCTCGGCATGAGCGGCGTGCGCCTCGAGGTCAAGGTGCACATCGTCACCGGCGCCGTGTCGGCGGTCGAGAACATCACGAAGTGCGTGCGCCGCTGCGGGCTCGAGGTGAAGGACGTGATCCTGCAGCCGCTCGCCTCGGCGATCGCCGTGCTGAACGACGACGAGAAGGAGCTCGGGCGTGTGCCTGATGGACATCGGCGGCGGCACGACCGACATCGCGGTGTTCGCCGGCGGCGCGATCCGGCACACGGCGGTGATCCCGATCGCCGGCGACCAGGTGACCAACGACATCGCGATGACGCTGCGCACGCCGACCAAGGAGGCCGAGGAGCTGAAGCTCCGCCACGGCTGCGCGCTGCGCCAGCTCGCCGATCCGAACGACATCATCGAGGTGCCCGGCGTCGGCGACCGCGCGCCGCGCAAGCTTTCGCGGCAGACGCTGCGCCGAGGTGATCGAGCCGCGGATCGAGGAGCTCTACACGCTCGTGCAGGCGGAGCTGCGCCGCTCCGGCTTCGAGGAGCTGCTCTGTCGTCGGGCATCGTGCTGACCGGCGGCACCGCGCTGCTGCAGGGCATGACCGAGCTCGGCGAGGAGGTTTTCCATCTGCCGGTGCCGCGTCGGCGTGCCGGCGTACATGGGCGGGCTTCGCCGACGTCGTGCGCAGCCCGCGCTACGCGACCGCCGTCGGGCTTCTGCTCGAAGGGCGCGACCAGTACCTGCGCGCGCGAGAGTCGCGCGCCCAGGACGACCGGGATCGGCGGCGTCGCCGGAACGGATGAAGCAATGGTTCAAGGCGAATTTCTGCGAACAGCGCAGCAGCAACAGCGGATCAACGAACGTCGACCTACAACACCAGCACATCGGCAATCGCGCGACTCGACAGGGAAAGGAGCACACCATGTTTGAAATCATCGACCAGCCTCGCAGGAAGGCGCCATCATCAAGGTCATCGGCGTCGGCGGCTGCGGCGGCAACGCGGTCGAGCACATGATCAGCAAGGGACTCGTCGGGCGTCGAGTTCATCTGCGCGAACACCGACGCGCAGGCGCTGAAGCGCTCGACGGCGCGCACGCAGCTGCAGCTCGGCTGCGGCGCTGACGCGCGGCCTGGGCGCGGGCGCGAGGCCGGAGATCGGCCGCGACGCGGCGATGGAGGACCGCGACCGCATCGCCGAGACTGATCGACGGCGCCGACATGCTGTTCATCACCGCGGGCATGGGCGGCGGCACCGGCACCGGCGCGGCGCCGGTCATCGCCGACATCGCGAAGAGCATGGACATCCTGACCGTCGCCGTCGTCACGCGTCCGTTCAAGTTCGAGGCGGCAAGCGCGAGAAGGTCGCGCAGGCGCGGCATCGAGGAGCTCGACGAAGCGGGTCGACTCGCTGATCATCATCCCCAACGACAAGCTGATGGAGGTGCTGGGCGACGACGTGTCGGTGCTCGACGCCTACGCCGTCGGCCAACGACGTGCTGCACGGCGCCGTGTCGGGCATCGCCGAGGTCATCAACAACCCGGGCCTCGTCAACGTCGACTTCGCCGACGTGCGCACCGTGATGGGCGAGGTCGGGATGGCGATGATGGGCTCGGCGACGGCGGCGGGCGCCGATCGCGCGCGGCGCGGCCGCGCAGCGCGCGGTGAAGAGCCCGCTGCTCGAGGACGTCAACCTCGCCGGGCGCGCGCGGCGTGCTGGTCAACATCACCGCGTCGTCGGGTCTCAAGATGAAGGAGTACCACGAGGTGATGAACACGATCAAGGAGTTCACGGCGGAGGACGCGCTGGTGATCGTCGGCACCGGTGATCGACGACGCGATGGACGATCGCGCTGCGCGTGACGATGATCGCGACCGGCCTCGGCGGCGGCGACGGCGAGGCAGCAGCAGCGAGCACGCCGAACATGACGCTGGTCGAGCAGCCGCAGGTCGTCGCAGCGCACCGGGCACCGACAACGTCGGCGTCACGTCGACGATCGGTCAACTACGAGCATCTCGACCAGCCGGCGGTCGTGCGCGCGGCGCGACGCCGGCGAGCCGGCGCGGCGCCGGCGTTCGACGCGACCGAGATCCCGGCGTTCCTGCGCAAGCAGGCCGATTGACAGTCGGAGCCGTCAGGCGATGGTGAGCCGAGCGCGTCCCGCGGACGTATTGCGCATCGGACGCGCTTTTACGCTATACGTTTACCGCTAAGCCCTTGAACCGGCGCGCAATTCGTATCGGTCCACGGCGGCACTCGACGATGCTCAAGCAGCGGACGCTCAAGACGACGATCAAGACGACCGGCGTCGGTCTGCATACCGGCGCGCGCGTCGAGCTCGTGCTGCGCCCGGCGGCGCCCGACACCGGCATCGTGTTTCATCGCGTCGATCTGCCGCAGCGCGGTCGCGATTCCCGCCGACGCGCGGCATGTCGGCGATACGCGGCTGTCGTCGACGCTCGAAGCAGCGACGGCGCGTCGATTTCCACGGTCGAGCACGTGATGTCGGCGCTCGCCGGCCTCGGCATCGACAACCTGCACATCGACGTCGCCGGTCCGGAAATTCCGATCATGGACGGCAGCGCCGGTCCGTTCGTGTTCCTGCTGCAGTCGGCCGGCATCGTCGAGCAGGACGGCGCCGAAGCGCTACCTGCGCATCGTCGCAGCCGGTCGAGGTGCGCGACGGCGACAAGTGGGCGCGGTTCGAGCCGTTCGACGGCTTCAAGCTCGATTTCACGATCGATTTTCCGCATCCGATGTTCGGCTCGGAGAACCGGCACGTCGTCATCGATTTCGCCGAGCATTCGTACGTCAAGGAAGTCGCGCGTGCGCGCACGTTCGGCTTCATGCAGGATGTCGAGGCGATGCGCGCGGCCGGCCTGGCGCTCGGCGGCAGCCTGCAGAACGCGATCGTGCTCGACGAGTTCCGCGTGCTGAACAGCCGAGGGTCTGCGCTACGACAACGAGTTCGTCAAGCTACTAAGGTGCTGGACGCGATCGGCGATCTCTATCTGCTCGGCCACCCGCTGATCGGCCAGTACACCGCGTACAAATCCGGGCACGGGCTCAACAATGCGCGTCGCCCGCGGGCCGCTCACCGCGGACCGGACGCGTTCGAGCTCGTCACGTTTGCCGAGCCCGCCGAGGTGCCGTCGGCCGTTCCAGAGCTGGCAGCTTTCCTCGGCATGAGGCTCAGGGCAGGTCCGAGCCGGCCGATGCCGGTCGTCGTCGGCAACGGCCCGCCGATCTCGACTCGAGCCGCGCTGATCCTCGTTCGCCTGCTGCTGTTCCTGGCGCTCGCGCGCGATCGCGGTCGCCGCCATGCTTTATCTCTTCAGCGCGGACTGGCGCTATCTCGCGCTTCATCTGGCAGGTGATCAAGTTCACGCATCGCTGCTCGCTCGCCATCGATTCCTGATTTTCTTCGTGCCTTCGAGCGGCATCGTTGGGACCCATGCTGCTAGCCTCCGTTGAGCGTCGGCGCGTCTGCCCAGCGCGGCGCAGCGAAGCGGCGTCGACGCGCCGGCTTTGAGCGCGCCCGTCCGGCAAGCGTGCTGCGCGAGTCGTCGGCCAACGGCTGCGCAGCGACGCGTCTATCTAACTGATTTGCAACGGGTTTTCGGCGCGGGCGCCGGGTCGAAGCGAACTTGCACGCGCACCCGGATTCCAGTAAATTCGCACCCTTCACGCTGCAGGGCTGTCAAGCAGTTCGGGCTGCGCTGCCGGAGCGATGCCGGCGACGGCGCCGGCGTCGGCAGCAAGTTCCACCCGCTGGTCCGTGCATCGGCAACGTGCATTCGCATCGCGAGGGCCGCGGCAGGTGACGGCGAACGATCCCGTCAGCGCGGCTTCGCGCGATGCGCCGCGCGCCCAGGTGGCCAGGTAGCGTCGGTGCGCGAGAATGCGTTGAAGGGTTGCGGCGAACGTGCCATCGGCAGGACGGCGGCGGCGCCGTGCGTTGATGCGCCGACCGGTGCGCGGGGAAAGGTCAGGGAGAAGCCCATTTGAACATCATTCTGGTCTCGGGCGCCACGGCGCGCGCGCGAACGCTTGACGCTCGACTGGCGGCACTGGACGGCGGGCGGCATCGCGTCCTCGCGCTGGTCTTCGTCGCTTTCACGCCGATGTTCAACTTCGTCACGCTCCGCTACGCGGCGGCGATCCAGCATCCCTGGCTGCAGGCGATCGTGCTCGCCGACCAGCGCGCAGGAAGCGTCAGAAGACGCAGGAGCGGGTCGCAGGGACATCTCAACGCGATGGCGATGCGCCTCGGCGAATTGCAGGCGCAGATGATGCGCCTCGACGGCCTCGGCGAGACGGCTCGCCAAGGTCGCCGGCTTGAAGCCGCAGGAATTGCCGTCGCTGCAAGCAGGCGAGATGCCTCGGGCGCGGCGGCGCCGAGTCGTCGCTGCCGTCGCGCCACGCTGACGGTCGACCGAGTTCGCGAGCTGCTCGCGCAGTCTCGGCCGGCAGGTCGACGAGCGCTCCGATCAGCTCGGCGTTCTCGGAAGCGCTGCTCGTCCAGGACTCGGCCAACCGCAAGTTCCTGCCGACGCTGGCACCCGATCGTCGACGGCTGGTTTTCGTCGAACTTCGGCTACCGGATCGATCCGTTCACCGGGCGCAGTCGACTTTCACGAGGGCGTCGATTTCCCGGCCGAAGCCGGCACGCCGATCGTCGCTGCCGCCAGCGGCAAGGTGATCGACGTCGGCGTGCCACCGCCAGTATGGTAAAATCGATCGAGATCGACCACGGCAACGGACTCGTCTCCCGGTATGCCCACGCGTCGCGAAATTTGCGTGAACGAAGGCGATCTCGTCGTGCGCGGCCAGCGGATCGCGACGGTCGGGTCGACCGGCCGTTCGACCGGCCCTCACCTGCACTTCGAGGTCCGGCTGAACGGCGTCCCGCAGAATCCGGCGCGCTTCCTGCAGATCCGGCAGGCTGATTCCGACGGCGCCGGCGCACCAGGTTATCCGGCGAAACGATGGGGTGAGGCGGTCCTCACCCCCTGTTTTTTGCGCCGGCGCCGACATCTCGAACGACTATGATCTCCAACATCCTCACCCGCATCTTCGGCAGCCGCAACGAGCGCCTGCTCAAGCAGTACGGCCAGGCCGTCGCGCCAGATCAACGCGCTCGAGCCCGCGATTGCGGCGCTCGCCGACGAGGCGCTCGCGGCCAAGACCGCCGAGCTCAAGGCGCGCGTCGCCAACGGCGAGACGCTCGACGCGGTGCTGCCCGAGGCGTTCGCGGTGGTCCGCGAGGCCGGCAAGCGCGCGCTGCAGCATGCGGCATTTCGACGTGCAGCTGATCGGCGGCATGGCGCTGCACCACGGCAAGATCGCCGAAATGCGCACCGGCGAGGGCAAGACGCTGGTCGCGACGCTGCCCGTCTACCTCAACGCGCTGGCCGGCAAGGGCGTCCACATCGTCACGGTCAACGACTACCTCGCGCAGCGCGACGCCGACTGGATGGGCCGGATCTACCGCTTCCTCGGGCCTCACCGTCGGCGTCAACCTGTCGCAGATGAGCCACGACGACAAGCAGGCGGCGTACGCCGCCGACATCACCTACGGCACCAACAACGAGTTCGGCTTCGACTACCTGCGCGACAACATGGTGTTCCAGGCCGCGCGAGCGCGTGCAGCGCGGGCTCGCACTACGCGATCGTCGACGAAGTCGACTCGATCCTGATCGACGAGGCGCGCACGCCGCTGATCATCTCCGGGCCAGGCCGACGACAACGTCGAGCTCTACTACCGGCTGAACGAGCTCGCGCCGAAGCTCATCCGGCAGGAGGAAGAGCAGGGCCAGGGCGACTACTGGGTCGACGAGAAGGCGCACCAGGTGCTGCTGTCCGAGGAGGGTCACGAGCACGCCGAGGACATCCTGACCGACGGCCGGGCTGCTCGCGCGGCGGCACGCAGCCTGTACGACGCGCACAACATCGCGCTGATGCATCACCTGTACGCGGCGCTGCGCGCGCACGCGCTGTTCCATCGCGACCAGCACTACGTCGTGCAGAACGGCGAGGTGATCATCGTCGACGAATTCACCGGCCGGCTGATGTCGGGCCGCCGCTGGTCCGACGGGCTGCACCAGGCCGTCGAGGCCAAGGAAGGCGTCGCCGATCCAGCGCGAGAACCAGACGCTCGCGTCGATCACCTTCCAGAACTACTTCCGGATGTACGGCAAGCTCGCCGGCATGACCGGCACCGCCGACACCGAGGCGTTCGAGTTCCAGCAGATCTACCACCTCGAGACGATGGTGATCCCGACGCACATGCCGATGGTCCGCAAGGACGAGAACGACCTGGTGTTCCGCACGCTCCAGGAGAAGGTCGACGCGATCATCGCCGACATCAAGGATTGCTACGAGCGCGGCCAGCCGGTGCTGGTCGGCACGACGTCGATCGAGAATTCCGAAATGCTGTCCGAGCATCCTCGAGAAGGCAGAAGCTGCCGCACCAGGTGCTGAACGCGAAGCAGCACGCGCGCGAGGCCGAGATCGTCGCGCAGGCGGGGCGCCCGAAGCGTGATCACCATCGCCACCAACATGGCCGGCCGCGGCACCGACATCGTGCTGGGCGGCGCGATCGAGCCGCAGATCCTGCAAGATGCGCGACGACGAGTCGCTGCCGCAGACCGAGAGCGACGAGCGCAGATCGCGCAAGATGCGCAGCGAGTGGCAGGTGCCGCCACGACGCGGTCATCGCCGCCGGCGGGCTGCACATCGTCGGCACCGAGCGCCACGAGTCGCGGCGCATCGACAACCAGCTGCGCGGCCGCTCCGGCCGCCAGGGCGACCCGGGCTCGTCGCGCTTCTACCTGTCGCTCGAGGATCCGCTGCTGCGCATCTTCGGCGGCGAGCGTCTGTCGGCGCATCATGCAGCGGCTGAAGATGCCCGAGGGCGAGCCGATCGAGCACCCGATCGTCAACCGCTCGATCGCCAAGGCGCAGAACCGCGTCGAGTCGCGCAACTTCGACATCCGCAAGCAGCTGCTCGAGTACGACGACGTCGCCAACGACCAGCGCCGCGTGATCTACCAGCAGCGCAACGAGCTCCTCGAGGCGAGCGACGTCTCCGAGACCGATCCGCAACATGATCGCGGCGCAGATCGAGGACACGGTGCGCGCTGTACGTCCCGCCGGAATCGGTCGAGGAGCAGTGGGACATTCCCGGCGCTCGAGATCGGCGCTCGCCGCCGACTATCAGCTCGAGGCGCCTGTCGCCGAGTGGCTCAAGGCCGAGCCCGAGCTCACCGACGAGAACGCTGCGCGATCGCGCTGCGCGAGGCTGCGCTGGAAACAGTACGAGAGCAAGCTGGACGCAGGTCGGCCCCGAGATCGTTCGCACAAGTTCGAGCGCAACCTCATGCTGCAGACGGTCGACCAGCACTGGCGCGAGCACCTCGCCGCGCTCGATCACCTGCGGCAGGGGCATCCACCTGCGCGGCTACGCGCAGAAGAATCCGAAGCAGGAGTACAAGCGCGAGGCGTTCGAGCTGTTCTCCGACATGCTCGACCGCATCAAGCAGGACGTCGTCAAGGTCGTGCTCACCGTGCAGGTCCGCACGCCAGAGGACGTGCAGGCGGTCGAGGAGCGCGCCGCCGGTGTCCAACGTGCGCTACCAGCACGCCGATTACGAGGAGGCGCTTGCCGCGGCGCCGCTGATCCGCCGCCACCGCCGCCGCCGCGGTCGCGCCGCCGCCGTTCACGCGCGCTGGCCAGAAGGTCGGGCGCAACGATCCGTGCCCGTGCGGGTCGGGGAAGAAGTACAAGCACTGCCACGGCCGACTCTGAACGCCGTCTCGCGGCGAGAAGTCCCTGCCGCTTCGCTCTTCGCTCGCTGTTTCAAGTGTCTTCCTGCCGCGGTCTCGATGATCACGGCTCTGCGTGTAGAATCTCGCGCAGGTCGAAGCCTGCCGCCGAACCGATGCCGGTCAACTACACGCCGCCGACGCCCGAGCAGCTGCTGCCCGTTGCGCGGCGTCGCGCTCGGGCACCGCCGCGGCCGCGATCAAGAACTGGACGCGCGACGACGTCCTGCTGGTCGAGCTTGGCGCCGGGAACGTCACGCGGCGGGCGTCTTCACGCAAAACCGCTTCTGCGCGGCGCCGGTCATCGTCTGCCGCGAACACCTGCGCGCGACGCGGCGAGACGCGCGCTCGTCGATCAACGCCGGCAACGCCAACGCCGGTACCGGGGACGCGGAATCGAGGCCGGCGCGCGCGGACCTGCGCGGCGGTGGCGAAGCTGCTCGGCTGCGCGCCGGAGGCAGTGCTGCCGTTCTCGACCGGCGTGATCATGGAGCCGCTGCCGGTTGACAGGATCGTCGACGGCGCTGCCGCGCTGCGCCGCGCGCGCTGACGCGCCGGCGGCTGGTTCGCCGCGGCGCGCGCGATCATGACGACCGACACCGTGCCGAAGGGCGCGTCGCGCCGCATCGAGATCGACGGAACGTGCCGATCACCGTCACGGGCATCGCCAAGGGCGCCGGCATGATCGCGCCCGAACATGGCGACGATGCTTGCGTTTGTCGCGACCGACGCGCCGATCGCACCGCGCGCTGCTTGCACGATCTCGCGCGCGACGATCGCCGGCGTGTCGTTCAACCGTGCGACCATCGACGGCGACACGTCGACCAACGACAGCTTCGTGCATGGCTTCGACCGGCCAGGCGGCAGCTGCCGCCGATCGAGCGCGCGGACGACCCGCGGCTGCCGCGCGGTGCGCGCTGCGCTCGAGGCAGTCGCGATCGAGCTCGCGCAGGCGATCGTGCGCGACGGCGAGGGCGCGACCAAGTTCATTACGATCCGCGTCGAGGGCGGACGCGACGCCGCCGAATGCCGACCGCGTCGCGCGCGGCATCGCCCATTCGCCGCTGGTCAAGACCGGCGTTCTTCGCGTCGGACCCGAACCTCGGCCGGATCGTCTGCGCGATCGGCAACGGCGGACTACGCGACCTCGATCGCGCGCGCGTGTCGTTCTGGCTCGACGACGTGCTGGTCGTCGCCAACGGCGGTCGCGCGGCGTCGCTACCGCGAGGAGGACGGCCAGCGGGTCATGAAGCAGCCGACGAGATCGGCGTCCGCGTCGCGCTCGGGTCGCGGCAACGCGGCGGCGACCGTCTGGACCTGCGATTTCTCGCACGACTACGTGAGCATCAACGCGGATTATCGAAGCTTGAAGCCGCGCGTCATCCGGCCGAGCACTCGTTGGCCAGCGCTGCTCGCGCGCGCCGAGGCGGTGCTCGCGCGCGTCGAAGCGTTGCTGCCGCGCGCCGCCGCCGGAGCCCGACTGGCGCGCGCGACCGCGTTTCGCTGGCGCAAGCGCGGCGAGCGCGGGTTACCTGCAGGCGGTGCACGCATCCGCACGCGATCCGCCTCGACGACCTGGTCGCGATCGACGAGCAGAAGCGCGACGATCGACGCGCAACACGCGCCAGTTCGTCGCCGGCTTGCCGGCCAACAACGTGCTCCTCACCGGCTCGCGCGGCACCGGGCAAGTCGTCGCTGGTCAAGGCGATGCTCGTCAAGTACGCGGCGAAGGGCCTGCGCCTGATCGAGGTCGACAAAGGCTGATCTCGTCGACCTGCCCGACATCGTCGAGCGGATCGCCGGCGCGGCGCGAGCGGTTCATCGTGTTCTGCGACGACCTGACCTTCGACGCCAGCGAGCCGGGCTACAAGGCGCTCGAAGGTGATGCTCGACGGCACGATCGCCGCGGCGTCGGCGAACGTGCTGATCTACGCGACGTCGAACCGGCGGCACCTGCTGCCCGAGTATTTCAGCGAGAACCTCGAGACGAGGCACGTCGGCGAGGAGGTGCATCCGGGCGAGTCGGTCGAGGAGAAGATCTCGCTCTCCGAGCGCTTCGGGCTGTGGATTTCGTTCTATCCGTTCAGCCAGGACGACTATCTCGCCGCGGTCGATCGGTTGGCTCGTGGTACTACGATGTGTCGCTGTCGCGCGACAGGCCGTGGCAGCTCGAGGCGCTGCACCGCGACGCGATCCAGTTCGCTCAGCGCGGTCGGCGCAGCGGGCGCGTCGCCCGGCAAAGCTCGCCCGCGCGATCGGGGCGGGCGCATCACGAGCTTCGAGGCTCGGGGGGCGGCGATAGCGGGCAGGGATGCGCGCAAGCAAAGCGCGCGCAGCGCCCGCGTCTCGGTGAGGCGGCCTACGAGCGCCGTGTCCTGGCGCGTCGCTGCAGGCCGTCCTGGTTCGCGACGATGTGGCAGCGCCGTGCTCGCGCAACGCCTGCCGGGGACACCCTATCCCGGCTACCGAATTTCCGGGCGGAAACCGAGCCGGTGAATCCGCTCTCGATGCCCATGGTGCGAGCTCGATGAAGAGCTTGAATCGCCATCACGCGCGCGGTCCCTTGGCTGGTGCAGCACTACGTTCATCCGCACGCTCAACGGTAAGCTCAATTTCCTCCGCGTTTTCGGATGGAGCGGAAGCCCGCGAGGGGCACGACGGCCAGGCGACCGCCTGGCAAACCCCGGCGGCTCGACGTCGCGCCGCCCCTGCCCGCCAACGCGGTCGTGCTGCGCTCACTGGAGCTGCCGGGCGTCTATGTGATCACCATGGCCGAGGAGCTCGGTATCGGGCCCTTTCTCGCGCGTGCCAGAGCGCGATCGAGCGAGGTCTCGATTGATCCAGCTGTGCGCGAAAAATCCTTTGCCGGACACTGAGCTCGCCTCGATCTCGCGGATGGCAGCTCCTCGCGCTCGGCCGCACCGAGTGGGCGCACGCACCAGCCGCTCAACGGCGACGCGGACGTTGCGCGCCGACCTCGGTCTCAGCGGGCGTGCACTGGACCGCCGCTCGCCTGATGGCCGCGACGCACAGGCCGGCCGGGATGCTGTGCGGGGCATCGATGCCACGATGAGACCGGAGCTCGCGCGCGCAGTCGAGCTCGGGGTCGATTTTCGCGGTGCTGGGCCCGGTGCTGCCGACGCCCCCGCACCCGACGTCAGCGCCGCTGGCTGGGCTCGCTTTCGAGGAGCTGGCGCGCGGAATGCCGCTGCCGCCGGTCTACGCCCTCGGCGGCCCTGCATGCGCCGGGGATCTCGAACGAGCCATGGACCACGGTGCGCACGGCGTCGCGCTGCGGCGGGGCGCCTCGAGCCGGGACCCGTTGACTGGCCCTGGGTCAGGAGGTGCCGGCCCCCGGTTCGGAATCGTCCGGCCCCCGAGGGCCCTCGGTTACCGGCGCGCGCGATAGGGCTTCCGAGGCCCAGGCGCCCAGATCGATCAGTTTGCAGCGCTCGGAACAGAACGGCCGGAAGCGGTTCTCCGCGCGTCCAGTCGACGACTTTCCCGCATTGCGGGCAAGTGGACGCCGCGTCGTCGGGCGTTCATGGCCCGACTGCCGCCGGCGATGCCGCGAGCTACCGCCTCCAGCGCCAGATCGAGGCACCCGCGCTGACGTGCATCGCGTCGCGTCCGGTGCCGTCGCAGATCTGGTGGCGGCAGCTGAATCGCGTCGGCGACGATCAGCGTCTGCAGGCGCCGCGAGCTGCACGCGCCGGCAGCAGAGCGAGCTCGGCCATTTGCATCGACACGTCGTAGTGCTCCGCTTCGTATCCGAACGCGCCCGGCCATGCCGCAGCAGCTCGACTCGACCACGCGCGTGTTCAACGCCCGGGATCCAGTCCAGGACGGTGCTTACCGTCGTCGAATAGCGGCAAACGCCTTCTGATGGCAGTGCACCGTGCAGCGAGCGCTTCGGCGTTCGGCAAGCGGTTTAAGCTTGAGCGATGCAGCCGTCCGGCGTCGCTGCTCGCGCACCAGGAACTCCTCGAACAGCAGCGCGTGGCGCGCGAGCAAGCTGCGCGTCCTCGCCGAAGCCGATAGGTCAGGAATTCGTCGCGCATCGTGAGCAGGCACGACGGCTCCGAGGCCGACGATGGCCACGCCCCGCCGCGCGTAGGGGCAGCAGCGCATCGACGTGCGCCGCGCTTCGTCTGCGGGCGTCGTCCGACCATTCCCGCGGCGAGAAAGGTGCGTCCGCAGCACAGCGGCTCGCCCCGAACTGGCGTACAGGCGTGTGCACGGTGTATCCGCCGGCTTCGAGCACGCGGTCGCGGCGCAGCGCGTTCGACCTGCGCGAAGTAATTGCTGAACGTGTCGATGAACAACACGACTTCGCGGCCAGCTGCCGCGGTCGACGGGCGTGGCCGATCCGGTATCGGCCGGCGCAGGAACGGCGCGCGCCATGCGCGGCAGCGAGCGCCGCTGCAGACAGCCGAGCCAGCGATCGGAAAGGCGCGCGGCACCCGGAATCCGGTCGCGCAGGTTGCGCGATCCACGGCGATGCGACTCAAGGCATCGGCGCGTAGCGCGGCAGGTAGGCGATGAGCCGCGTCGCCGAAGCGTCACGCCGTGCGCGCTGGTGCGGGCGGCAAGCGCCTCGATCTTCGAGCTTCGCCATGTCGACGCCGGTCGGGCATTCGCGCCGGCAGCCTTTGCACGACACGCACAGATCGAGCGCATCGCGCACGGCGTCGCCGGCGAGATCTTCGGCGCCGAGCTGGCCGGACAGCGCGAGCCGCAGCGTGTTGGCGCGCCCGCGCGTCGTGTGCTGCTCGTCGCGCGTGACGCGATAGCTCGGGCACATCGTGCCGGCGTCGAACTTGCGGCAGTGGCCGTTGTTGTTGCACATCTCGACGGCCTTGGCGAAGCCGCGCGACGGGTCGCCGCCGGTGCCCGGCGCGCGTCTCGCGTCCGGTCAGCGGGTCGTTCTGACGTCCCACGCCGACCAGTCGAGCGCGGCTGCGAACGCGGCGTCGATGCGGTACGCCGGGCGCGAAGCGGAACAGCGCGCGCGTCGTCCATCTTCGGCGGCCGCGACGATCTTGCCGGGATTCATCAGGCCTGCCGGGATCGAACAGCGCCTTGATCTCGCGCGAACGCGCGCGTCGAGCCGCGGCCCGAACTGCCACGCGACCCATTCGCCGCGGCACGAGGCCGTCGCCGTGCTCGCCGCGAGTACGCGCCCTTGTACTCGCGCACCATCGCGCGACGCCTCCTCGGCGATCGCGCGCATCTTCGCCGCGCCGTCGCGGCGCATGTCGAGGATCGGCCGCACGTGCAGCGTGCCGACCGAGCGTGCGCGTACCAGGTGCCGCGCGTGCCGTGCTTCGCGGAACACCTGCGTCAGGCGCGTCGGTGTATTCGGCGAGGTGCTCGAGCGGCACCGCGCAATCCTCGATGAACGACACCGGCTTGCCGTCGCCCTTCATCGCACATCATGATGTTGAGGCCGGCCTTGCGCACGTCCCACAGCGCCTTCTGCGCCTGCGGCGTCGGTCGATGCGCACGACCGCTGCCCGGCAGGCCGAGGTCGCCCATCAGCTCGACGAGCCGCTCGAGGCGTCGCCGCTGGCGCGTCGGCGTCGTCGCCGGTGAACTCGACCAGCAGGATCGCGTCCGGCTCGCCGATCAGCGCGCGTCGATCGATCGGGCGGAACGCCGGGATTCGCCGCGCGCCAGCTCGATCATCGTGCGGTCGACCAGCTCGACCGCGGTCGGCTTCAGCGTCACGATGTGCTGCGCGCGCTGCCATCGCCGCGCGTAGAACGTCGGAAAGTTGACGACGCCGAGCGCCTTGCTGCGCGGCAGCCGGCGCGAGCTGCAGCGTCGAGCGCGCGCGAACCAGGCGAGCGTGCCTTCGGCTACCGACCAGCAGGTGCGCGAAGTTGACGCTGCCGTCGGCGGTGTAGGGACGCACGCTCTGCGGGTGGAAGACGTCGATGTTGTAGCCGCCGACGCGGCGCAGCATCTGCGGGAACCATGCGCGCGATCTCGTCGTGCTCGCGCCGCGCCGATCGCCGCGAGCCTCGGCGAGCTCGCGGCGCGCGCGGCGCCGTGCCGTCATCGATCCGGGCCGAACGCCATCTCGCTGCCGTCGGCCAGCATCGCGTCGATGCCGGCGACGTTGTGCACCATGTTGCCGTACTCGATCGAGCGCGAGCCGCAGGAATTGTTGCCCGCCATGCCGCCGATCGTCGCCTGCGCCGACGTGCTGACGTCGACCGGGAACCAGAGCGCCGTGCGGCCGCAGGACAGGCGTTCAGCTGATCGAGCACGACGCCGGGCTGCACGGTGACCGTCATCGCGTCGCGGTCGAATTCGACGATCTCGCGGCAGCGACTTGCTGTGATCGATCACCAGCGCCTCGCCGACCGTCTGCCCGCATTGCGACGAGCCCGGCGCCGCGCGGCAGGACCGGAACGCCGAGCTCGCGCGCGATCGCCAAGCGCGGCCGCGCGTCGGCTTCGTCACGCGGGACGACGCACGCCGATGGGATCGATCTGGTAGATCGACGCGTCGGTCGCGTAGCGCCCGCGCGAGCGCGATGTCGAACAGCACGTCGCCGCGGCACGCTTTGACGAGCCGCTGCACGAGCGCGCGCTGCGCGGCGACGCGTCGGCAGCGCGCGAGAGCGCGCGTGATCGATCTTGAGCGCGGATGTGCTCGACTGGCTTGCACTCGGTGACAGGTACGTGGGACTTGGCTCGCCGGCCGGCGGGATGGACTCTCTGTACACGATAGAACGAGCCGCCACCGCAAGGGACCCGATGCTGCGACTCGACGACCATCCGAGCGGCCGTCATTTTCTGCAGATTCCCGGTCCGACCAACGTTCCGCGACCGCGATGCTTGCGCGCGCTCGACCAGCCGACGATCGATCACCGCGGGCCCGAGTTCGCGCGAGCTGACACTGGCGATCCTCGACGGCCTGAAGCGCGTGTTCCAGACTGCGACGGGCCGGTCGTCATCTATCCGGCGTCGGGCACCGGCGCGTGGGAAGCGGCGCTGGTCAATACGCTCTCGCCGGGCGATCCGGGTGCTGATGTTCGAGACCGGTCACTTCGCGACCGCTGTGGCGGCAAGATGGCCGACAGGCTCGGCGCTCGATCGTCGACTTCGTGCCCGGCGACTGGCGCAGCGGCGTCGACGCCGCGATCGTCGAATCCAGGCTGCGCCGCAGACCGCGACGCATGCGATCAAGGCGGTGCTCGTCGTGCACAACGAAACGTCGACCGGCGTCACCAGCCGCATCCCGCCGATCCGCGCAGGCGATCGACCGCGCCAGGCATCCGGCGCTGTTGATGGTCGACACGATCTCGTCGCTCGCCTCGATCGACTACCGGCACGCCGAGTGGGGCGTCGACGTCACCGTCGCCGGCTCGCAGAAAGGGCTTGATGCTGCCGCCGGGGCTGTCGTTCAACGCGATCGAGCGACAAGGCGCTCGCCGCCGCGAGCAAGCGGCGCGGCTGCCGCGCTCGTACTGGGCCTGGGACGAGATCATCGCGACGAACCGGCAAGGCTACTTTCCCTTACACGCCGGCGACCAATCTGCTCTACGGACTGCACGAGGCGATCGACGATGCTGCTCGAGGAGGGCTTGCCAGCGTGTTCGCGCGCCACCACCGCCACGCCGAGGCGACGCGGCGCGCCGTGCGCGGCATGGGGGCTCGAATGCTGTGCCGCAATCCGGCGGAATACAGCGGCTCGCTGACCGCGATCATGATGCCGGAGGGCCACGACGCGGACGCGTTCCGCGCGAGCGTGCTCGACGCTACGACATGTCGCTCGGCACCGGGCTTGGCACGGCTCGCGGGCAAGGCATTTTCCGCATCGGCCATCTCGGCTGGCTTCAACGACCTCATGCTGTGCGGCACGCTGGTGCGGGCGTGGAGATGGGGCTTCTGCCGCGTGCGCGATGCCTTACCGCGAAGGCGGGGTAGGCGATGCGCGGGCTTATCTGGCGTACCGAGCCGGTCGCGGCTGGCGAGCGCTGCGCGATGCGGCAACGCGTCGCGTCGCTTGAGCAAACACGTGCGGTTTACAAGAAGGAGGACACCATGAGGCCATTGATCGGTTACAGCAAGCGCGCCCGGGACTCGCGACGCTATTGGCGGCGACGCTTTGGACGCCGGCATGGGCGTGGGGAGCCGACGAAGCCGGTCGAGATTGATCGTGCCGGCAGGTGCCGGCGGCGCGTCGGATCAAATGGCACGCGTCCTGCAAGACATCATCGGCGAAGTACAAGCTCATGAAGCAGCCGGTGGTGATCCAGCTCAAGGGAGGCTCGCGAGCGGCGGCGAAGGCATCATGGACGTCAAAGGGTCAGCGCCGGAGATAGCAATACGTAACTGAACGAAGTACAC
>ERZ1370068.4212-contig-3295_pt1 | contig 23876 bp, 21 predicted proteins | sample MGYA00561227_ERZ1370068 | MGnify/ENA primary metagenome ERZ1370068 (study PRJEB38410, sample SAMEA6850437) | metagenome | study: Metagenomic assessment of the ecological functions of the soil: analysis of the soil microbiota associated with the...
ATCGCGTGATCGCGCATCTCGCCCGACCAGGATGACGTTCGGATCCTCGCGCGAGCGAGGCGCGCAGCGCGTCCGCGAACGAGCGCGTGTTGCGGCCGACCTCGCGCTGGTTCATGAGGCAGCCCTGGTTCTGGTGCACGTACTCGATCGGATCCTCGAGCGTGATCACGTGCTTGTCGGCGATTGCGGTTGATGCTGGTCGACGGATCGCCGCGGCGTCGTCGACTTGCCGCAGCCCGCGGGCCGGTGACGACGACGAGGCCGCGGTTCACCAGTCTCGGCGAACTTCAGCACCTGCGGGGCAGGCCCGAGCTGCTCGACGGTCAGGATGCGCGTGGGCAGGCAGTCGGAACGCGGCGGCCATCCCGTTCGGTCCTGCTGGTAGACCGTCGCAGCGCAGGCGACACGACCTGCGGGCACCTCGCACGCGAAGTCCACCTCCTCGAGGTTCTGGTAAGCGCGTCGATCTGATCCTCGGTCGCGATCTCGGCAACAGACCGACGATCACTTCCGACGTCAGCGGGCTCGATACTCGATGGGCTGGAGTTCGCCGTGCGAGGCGCAGCATGCGGCGGCGAGCCCGAGACCAGGTGGAGGTCCGGAAGCGCCCTGGAGCCTGGACGAGTTGCAGGATCGAGTCGATGCGCTGCGGACCACTGACGACCCAGCGGGATCGGGGTGACCGGGTCGAGCCACTTGCAAGACGGGCGCCATGCACGTGTCGCGGAATGCCCGCATTAAGTCGTGCACAGGCGGGCGCTTGGGACGGCGGCGCGAGCGGGCGGGTCACGGAACGCATCGGAATTTCGCGCGACTGCGGCGCGCAAGTCACGCAGGGCGCACTGCCGGCGAAACCCCCGGTTCACGAAGTACGCATCGGCGCGCACTTTGCGGCTGGCACAATCGTCTGCATTGGGAGTGTGACGCCACCGGCCTGCGCGACAGGCAAAGCGCGGCGGTGGATGTACGTTGAGCGAAGTGAGAGTCCGCGGTTCCGCGTTCCGAAGACTCGCGTCGCCGTCAAGCTGTGCGGATTCGATGGGTTCGGTCACCCGAGGCTCCATGTTCGTCGATCCGGCGAGTCCTCGCGCCACGGGGACAGCATGACGATTCTCGAGCGTTTGAACGGCCCCTGAGTCGCGTTCCTCCGTCCTCGAAGTCGGGCGAGGGCGGGCAGGTCGAGATCTATCGAAGCGTCATCTCTGCCCGCGTCACGCCGGGCGGCGAGACGCCGATGGATCACGTCTTCGTGCCCGACGGTCTCGTGACCCGGCAGGAGGACGTCACGCTCACGCTGACGAACGGCAGCACGATGCACGGACGCATCTGGATGGGGCTGCCGCATGACCGCTCACGGCTGTCGGACTTCCTCAACATGGGGGAAGAATTCTTCCCGCTGCTGATTCCGGGTGGAATTCACCTCGTGCGCACCGCACGCGGTCGGTCAAGGCTGTGCTGCTTCGTCGCGTCGCCCACCGGCGAGGAAGTGACCAGGGAAGACTCTGAACGCGATCCAGGCCACGTTCCGCGATTCGTTCTGAACACGCGGGCGGAACGGTGCGTCCGGGATGGGGCCGCTAGCGCAGGCGGTCCCTACCAGGAGCGAGCGACACGGACAGTCGCGCCGGGCATGTTCGTCCTGGATCGCCGGTCAGGATCTCGACCATCGGAAACTGCGCGCTCGCATCGACCACCGAGTCCCATCACCCGAAGAAGCGCACCCCGGCGCGATGTACGTGACGGCGCTGCCGGAGTTGGGATCGAGTTCTCCTCGTCGTCCACGCGATCCTGCTCCGCCGTGCGGCCGTTCACGTGCGCGAGGAATTGCCACGCGCCGATGCGCTGCGTATCCGCACCCGCGTCGTACAGCAGCGCGTCCCCATAGCAATAGCCGATGTCGTTCGTGCCGTTCATCGCGCGCCCGGGCTCACGTCCGCCTCGACGAGAACGATCTCGACCGGGGCCGTGACCTGGAGTCCCGCCTCGTCCGCTCCATGCGCCCGTGCCCGGCTGCAGGTGCTGTTCGAGCCGCGCACCCGTGTCGTCGGCGAGGTGATTCCGGCCGGTCGCGCCGGAAGCCCGCGGTCAGCGCAGCGCGCCGCCCGGACCTGAAGTGCCGCGCACCGCGCGAGATCGGAAGCGCCTGACGCCTCGGCGTCGCCGAAGCCCTGCGCGTTCGCGATCGACGACGCCTCGCCTTCGGGACTCTCCCTCGATCCGCTTGAACACGCGTGGCACGCGGCGCGAAGGCGCAGCACGACGCGATCCGACGGATGCATCATCGTGCGAACCCCGCAAGGCGGTTCTCACGCTGCTCCCTTCGCGCCCCGGCCCGTCCGGCGAGCGCGTTGTCCTTCGACAGGTAACACTTCGGCCCGTAGCGAAACAGCGCGGGCGTGGGCTGGCCGAACGCGAGCGTGCGGGAACGGATCGCCGCACATGCACTGGCTGCACGCGTTTGGCACGCTGCGAGGAGGCGAGCGCGAGGAAAGACGCGAGCGCGGCGCCCCGGGCAAGACGGGAGGCGAAAACTCATCCCTCGCCCACGCCTCGGGCGACGCTGGCCGCCGGGACGCCTGCCAGCACGAGCTGAACGGCGTGCGCGGGATCGGTGGCGACCTGACGAACTGATCGCGTCGGGGACGACAAGGCCCGGGCTCTGGAGAGTGGCCTATAGATCCGCGTACGGCCGGCCCAGGCACACGAGCGGCGCCTGCGGGCGGGCCGTCGACCGCGAGCAGGTTCCACGTCAGGAACAGCTCCGGCGAGCGTGCCGATCGAGCCCTCGAGCACGACGAACGCCGACGCGACGTGCGATCAGGTAGTCGAGGCGTTCGAGCAGCGTCGAGCGTGCCTCGCGGTGCGTCAGGTGCGGGTTCGCGGGGCGGTGATTGAACAGCGCGGTCGTCACTCCCGATCACCGGGCGCGCCGCCTTCGCGCGCTCCTCGCTCACCGCTTCCATCGCGCCCGGCATAGCCGCCCGTTCATGACCGCGAAGCCGGCGTGCGCGAGGCGCTCGCCCAGCTGACCGCCACGGCGCCACGCCGGTTCCTGTGCGCGTGAGCGTGCTCGAGCCGAACACGGCAACGATCGGCCGGTCGGTCGGCGGGCGGACAGCGGGGACGTGGATCACGCCCGCGAGACCGAGAACGACTCGCCGCACGAGCATCGAACGCTTCGCGTTCGGGTTCTCGAACTCTGAAGCCGGCGGTGTCCATGCAGCGACTCCGCTGTAGTCGAGCGTCGTGCCCGGCGAGGAAGAGCTGGCTCTGATGTCGAGGATAGATGCGGAGGCCGTCAAGCTCGAGCACTGTGGTCGCCCTTCGCGCGTCCTTCTCGAAGTCGAGCACGTAGATCAGCCCCGAGCAACCGCCGCCGCGCACGCCGACGCGCAGGCCGTGGCCGGTCTTGCCGTGCTTGACGAGCAGTTCGTTGCGCCTTCGTCAGCCTCGGCGTCAGCGTGTCACGGACGAGCAGGGGCTTCGATACCTTGGATGTTCTCCGCGTCTACTGGACATGGTGTCATCCTTCGGTTCAGCGATCCGCATCCGGACGGGTGCGGGCATTTCGTGCGAGCCTTCCGCGCAGCGGCCAGCGTGCGCAACTTTCCAACGGTCGCGACGACCTGGTCGGCGCACGAAGTCGACTTCCTCCGGTGTTGAACCTGCCTGAGTCCGAAACGGATCGACGCGTGCGCGCGGTCGTTGCCGCCGCCCAGGGCGCGTGATCACGTGCGACGGCTCGATCGAACGCCCGAGCTGCACGCCGAGCCCGACGAGACCGCGATGTCGCGCAGCGCGAGCAGCAGCGCCTCGCCCTCGACGCCGTCGAACGACAGGTTCAGGTTGCCGGGCAGGCGCTGTCCCGGCCAGCGTCCCGTTCACGGGCACGCCTTCGAGCCGGGTCGCGATCGCTTCGTAGCAGCCTGGTCGCGCAGCGCGGAGAAGCCGCGCTGGCTTCCGCCGGCATTTCGGCCGTCGGCGAGCGCGCACGCTTCGCCCATGGCCGACGATGCCCGGCACGTTGAGCGTGCCCGAGCGCGCACCTTCTCGTGTCCGCCACCGTCGATGAGCGGGCGCGAGCCGCACGCGGCGGCTTGCGCGCTGACGTAGAGCGCGCCGACGCCCTTCGGCCCGTAAAGCTTGTGTCCCCGAGAGCGCGAGCAGGTCGACCTGCGCGGCTTCGACGTCGACCGGCACCTTGCCCACCGCCTGCGCGGCGTCGACGGCGAACAGGGTGCCGCGCTCGCGGCGACAGCCGGCCGATCGCAGCGATCGGCTGGATCGTGCCGATCTCGTTGTTCGCCCACATGACTGACACGACGGATCGTGCGGTCGGTCAGCGCGCGCTCGATCATCGCCGCGTCGACGAGTCCGTCGGGTCGCGGCGTGACGACCGTGACCGCGAAGCCCCTCGGCCTCGAAGCGCGAGGCACGCGATCGAGCACGGCCTTGTGTTCGGTCGCGAGCGTGACGATGTGGTCGCCCTTTTCGCGGTAGCACGCGCGCCGCGCCCTTGAGCATCAGGTTGTCGCCTCGGTTGCGCCCGACGTGAACACGATCTCCTGCGGCGAGGCGCCGATCGCGCGCGGCGACCTGCGCGCGCGCCCGCTCGACCGCTTCTTCGGCCTTCCACCCGAACACGTGATTGCGGCCTCGCGGCGTTGCCGTAGACCTCGCTGAAATAGGGAGCATCGCGGCGACGACCCGCGGGTCGCAGGCCGTTGTCGCATGGTTGTCCATGTAGACGGGGCGATGCAGCACCAGTTCCTCCACGTGACTCCGAGTTTGCCGGAACCCTTGCGGATCGGCAGCCCGGGATGCCTCTATCTTAGCGCATCGGGCGACTGCTAGGCTGCCCGCACCCGGAACCTCGGCGCATCGAATGCCCGTCGATCCGCCCTACGAACCTCGCGGTCCACAGCGGGAGACGGATCATGACTTCCAGTTCAGCACTGCGGATGGTGACCGCCGCACTGGTCCTGGCGTGCGGCGCGCCCCCTGCCGCGATGGCACAGACGCCGGCTCGCCCGCCGCGCAGCCGCAACTACGGCACGTTCGGACTCGACACACCGACGGCGGGGACAAGGCGGCCCGTCCGGGCGACGGGGTTCTCTCGCTTCGCGAACGGCGCGTGGATCGACCGCACACCGAGATTCCCGCCGACAAGCCCGGCTACAGCCTGCGCGCTGCGATGACGGACCTCACCGAGAAGCGCCTCCACGAGATGATGGAGGCAGGCCGCCGCAAACGCACCGGCCGAGCCCGCGAAGCCTCGACGAGCAAGGTCGGCGCGTTCTACAAGTCGTTCATGGACGAGGCGCGCATCGAACAGCTCGGCGCCGAACCGCTCGCCTCCGAGCTCGCGGCCGTGCGCGCGGCGACGACGCGCTACGCGATCGCGGCCTTGATGGGCCGCAACGAACATGGATTTCGAGGGCACGCTGTTCAACTTCGGGATCGACGTCGACGTGAAGAATCCCGCCGCGCTACGTCGTCTACCTGGGGCAGGGCGGACTCGGCCTGCCCGATCGCGACTACTACCTCGAATCTTCGTTCGCCGCGCAGAAGACGAAGTATCGAGGCGTACGCGGCGCAGCTCCTCAAGAACTTCGCCTGGCCCGAAGCCCGAACAGAACGCAAAGGCGATCGTCGCGTTCGAGACCGCCGATCGCCGTCCGCGAGCTGGACGAAGGCGGAGCAGCGCGATCCCGTCAAGACGTACAACCCGATGACGATCCCGCGAGCTCGAGAAGCTCGCGCCCGGCTTCGCGTGGCAGGAGTTCCTCACGAGGCGCGGGCTTCGGCGGCGCCGCGCAGCGTCGTGGTCGCCGAGAAGACCGCGTTCCCGAAGCTCGCCGCGCTGTTCGCGACGACGCCGGTCGCCACGCTCCAGGCCTGGCTCGCGTTCACGCGTCGCCGACAATGCCGCGCCGTTACCTGTCGCAGCCGTTCGCTCGACGCGTCGTTCGAGATGCGCAGACAAGACGCTGTCGGGCCAGCAGGAGCAGGCCGTGCGCTGGAAGCGCGGCGTGCACGCGGTCAGCGGCGGCGACGTGCGCGCGGGCGATCGCGTCGATCGCTTCGGCAACCTGGGCTGGGCGGTCGGGCCGAGCTATACACCGAGCGCTACTTCCCGCCCGCGGCGAAGGCGAGGATCGAGGCGCTCGTCGCGAACCTCAAGGCGGCCGTATCGCGCGCGCATCGAGACGGCTCGACTGGATGAGCCCCGCGACGAAGGCGACGCGCTCCAGAAGCTCGACACGTACAACGATCAAGGTCGGCTACCCGGACAAGTGGCGCGACTATTCGAACGTGCGCATCCGTGCCGACGACCTGGTCGGCAACGTCGCGCCGCGCGGCCGAAGCCGACTGGGCGTTCTACGTCGCGCGCGCTGCACGGCCCGGTCGATCGCGGCGACTGGGGATGACGCCGCAGACGAACGACGCGTACAACGGCGCGCCTGCGCGACATCGTCTTCCCGGCGGGCATCCTGCAGCCGCCGATCTTCGACGCCGAACGCCGATCCCGCGATCAACTACGGCGCGGTCGGCGGCGTGATCGGCCACGAGCTCACGCACGGCTTCGACGACCAGGGCCGCAAGTCGACGCCGAGGGCAAGCTGCGCGACTGGTGGGCGGCCGGCAGACGCGAAGCGCGTTCGAGGCGCGCGCCGCGAAGCTCGGCGCGCAGTACTCCGCGATCTCACGCCGCTGCCGGGCGTGCACATCAACGGCGCGCTCGACGATGGGCGAGAACATCGCGGACCTGGGCGGCCTCACGCTCGCGCTCGACGCCTATCGCGATGTCGCTGCACGGGCAAGCCCGCGCCGGTGATCGGCGGCCTGACCGGCGACCAGCGCGTGTTCCTGGGCTGGGCGCAGGCGTGGCGCGGCAAGTCGCGCGACGAGGCGGTGCGCCGCCAGGTGCGTCGAGCGATCCGCACTCGCCGCGCACGTATCGCGTCAACGGCGTCGTGCGCGAACATCGACGCGTGGTACGAGGCGTTCGACGTCAAGCCCGGCGACAAGCTCTACGTCGCGCCCGAGGATCGAGTCCGCATCTGGTGATCGCCGCGCGATGATCCGGGCCGCCGCGCGCGCGCCTCGATGCTTGCAGGCGCCTTGCTCGCGTTCGCCCCACAGGGCGGGCCCGGCCGCGTCGGTGAAGTGCTCCTGTCCGAGCGCGCGGCGCACGCGCTCGGCGTGGCCGCTGGGGATACGATCGACGCCGCGTCCGACGCCGGCTTCGCGCAGCCCGAGCGCTACCGCGTCGCGGGCGTGTACCGGCCGGAGGCCGACCCGATCGAAGTGGGCAGCGACACGCGCTTCGCGCGCTTCCACGCCGACGACCTCGAGCGGCTCTCCGGCCAGTACGACCAGGTGCAGCGTTTCGTCGTGCGGCTCGACGACCCAGCGCGGCCGCGACCGTGCGCGATCGCCTCAATCGCAGCGCAGTCGGCTTCGACACCTACACGAGCCAGGAACTCGCCGAGCGCACGTCGGGCACGTTCGTCGTCATCTCGCGCTTCCAGCGCGCGATCGCCTGGCTCGCGCTCGCCGCCGGCGCCGTGTTCCTGGTCACGCTCATGGTATTGAAGGTCGAGGAACGCCGGCGCGAACTCGCGCTGTCCCTGATGGGGATCTCGCGGCGCACGATCCTCTCGAGCCTCGCGCTCGAGTCGCTCGCGATCGCGCTGGCCGGCGGCGTGGCCGGCGTCGCGCTCGGGCTGCTCGTCTCGCGCGGCATCAACGCGTACTTCCAGCGCTACTACCAGACCGATCTCGTGTTCTCCGCGCGTGAGCCCCGACGTCGCGCTGATGGCCGTCGGCGTCGCGCTGCCGCTGGGCGTGGCGGCCGCGGCGATCGCCGCCGCGCGCCTGCTGCGGAGCCGCGCGCTGACGCGTGGCGTGCGATGATCCTGTTCCTCGCGTGGCGCAACCTCGCTGCGCCAGCGCGCGCGCACGCGCCTGTGCGTGCTCGGGCTCGCGGTCTCGACCGCGCTTCTGTACGACATGGCGCTGCTGTCGACCGGTCTCAGGTCGAGCCTCGAGCGCGTGCTCGCCGAGATCGGCTACGAGCTGCGCGTGCTGCCGAAGGGCGGCCTGCCGTTCTCGAGCGACGCCGCGCTGCCGCACGGTCAGGCGCTGGCGGACGATCTGGCGCGCGTGCCGGGCGTCGCGCAGGCGCGTGCCGCTGTGGGCGACGACGCTGCAGTTGTCGCGCGGGACGGCACGCGCGCCGTCGCCGCGTTCGCGCTCGGCATCGATCCGGCGCAGCAGACGATCTATCGCGTGCGTCACGGGCCGGTCTCGCGAACGAGCCCGCTGCACCGGCCGTGGACGCGGCGATCCCGATCGTGCTCAACGCGCGCCTCGCCGACACGCTCGGCGTGGCGGTCGGGGACACGCTCATCGCCAGCGTCGGGCTCGACGCGACAGGCGGAGGCGGCCGCGCGGCCGGCGCTGCGCGATCGTCGCGCGGCATCGCCGAGTTCCGTCTCGATGCGCCGCGCCCAGCGTCTGCAGCCGCCCCGCGCTCGGCGACCTGCAGCGCGCTCGCCGGACGCGCGGACGAGGATCCCGCGTCGTTCGTGCTCGGCACGCCTCGCGCCCGGCGCCGACGCAGCGCGCGTGGTCGCCGCGTTTGGCAGCGCGCCATCCCGACGCCGACGCTCTATGCGGTCGGCCGAGCTGCTGACGCAGGTGCGCGGGCAGCTGTCCTACTTCCAGCAGTTCTCGCTCATCCTCGGCACGGTGAGCCTGCTGGTCACGTTCCTGCTCGATCGCTCACGCTGCTCACGCTGTCGGTGAACGAGCGCCAGGGCGAGACTCGCGATCCTGCGCGCGCTCGGTCTCAAGGCGCACGCGCGTGGTCGCTGCTCGTCGCTGGTCGAGGGCTCGCGCTCGCGCGCTGCTCGCGATCGCCGCCGGGATCTGCGCTCGGGCGCGTCGGCGTCGCGCGGGCTCGACGCGATCCTGACGAGCTCGCCGGGGCTGCCGGCCGGGCTTGTCGTTCTTCGTGTTCACGCCGGCGAGCGCTGACGCGCGACCGCCGTGCTCGTGCTCGTCACCGCGACGCTCGCCGGCGCGTATCCGGCGTGGCTCGCCGCGCGCACGAACGTCGCGCTGACGCTCGCACCGGGAGGTCACGTGAGCGGCTCGCCGGACGACGTCGTGCGCGCGGCCATGTCGCGAAGATCTATCCCGATGCCCGCCGGCGACGTCGCACGCGCTCACGGGCGTGATCGCTCGGCCGTGCCGGCGGGCGACTTCCTCGCGCTCATGGGGCCGAGCGGCTGCGGCAAGAGCACGCTGCTCAACCTGTTCGGCGCCGTCGACCTGCCGAGCGTCGGGCACGGTCAGCTGTCTCGAGGGCCAGCGACACGGCGCACGCTCGACGACGGCGCGCGCACGCGCGCTGCGCCTGACGCGCGTCGGCTTCGTGTTCCAGCGCTTCTTCCTCGCTGCCCATGCTGACCGCGTACGAGAACGTGCTGCTGCCGATGCTCGAGGCCCGCGTCGCGCGAAGCGGAGCGCGAGGCGCGCGCGCGCGAGCTGCTCGAGTACGTCGGGCTCGGCGCGGCGCATGATCACCGGCCGTCGCAGCTCTCGGGCGGCGAGATGCAGCGCGTCGCGATCGCGCGCGCGCTCGCGAACCGGCCGCGCCTCCTGCTCGCCGACGAGCCGACGGGCGAGCTCGACGAGGCCGACCGGCGAGGCGATCGCGCGCCTGCTCGCGCGGCTGTCGCGCCGAGGGCCTGACGATCGTGCTCGTGACGCACAATCCCGCGCTCGCCGCGCAGGCGCGTCGCACGCTGCACCTGCGCGACGGGCGCATCGTCGAGGAGAGTGCCGTGACGGCGCGACGCTGGCTGCTCGCGCGCGCGGAACCTGCGGTCCACTGCGGCGCGGAGCGCGCGCTGTTCCTGCCTCGGCTTCGCGCTCGCGGTCGGCGTCATGATCGCGCTCCTGTCGGTCGGCGAGGCGATCGTCGAGCAGGCGCGCGACAAGGACCTGGTCGGCGGCGGCGGACCTCGTGCTCGTGCCGCAGGGCACGGACGTCGAGGTGCTGAAGCTCGGCGGGGTGACCGCGATGTTCCAGACCGTCCCGAACGCGCGCTTCCTGCACCGCCAGTTGCTCACGGGCCCGCGCTTCTGCGGCGGACGTGCGCGCCGCGACGCGCCGACGTGGGCGGGCCGGCCCGCTGCTCCTGCGCGCGCAGGGGCCGCGTCATCCAGTCGCTCGCGAGCGCGGGCGTGCCGTCGCTCGAGCGCCGCGGCCGGGCGTCGTCGCGTCTGCCGCGCGACGTGGCGCGACACCGAGGCGAGGCGCGCTTCGCCACGCTTGCAGGCGCGAGACCTCTATCGCCGGAGATGGACCGCTGGCACCGGCCCGCGCCGGCGGCAGCGGCGCGCACTGGGCCGAGTGGTACTACTTCAACCTGCGTCGATCCTGCGAGCGGGCGCGTTCGCGTACCTGTCGTTCTTCGTCGCCGGCGATCCGTGGGCCGGCGGCGCGCTCGGCTAGCTGTCGGTGCAGCTCGGCGCGCGCCCGGCACGCCGCCCGTGCGCTACGTGACGGCTGCGCCGGTCGACTCGACCGCAGTGCCGCTCGACGGCGTGGGCGCGCGGCTCGGCCCGCGCGCGTGACGTTCGAGAACGGTCGTTACGTGCTGCGCGCAAAGTTCGCCGACGCTTCAGGGCAAGGGCGCGGTCGACGGTCGACGCTCAACGGTGACGCCCGAGCCGCGCGCCGTACTACCCGCCGATCACAGCGGAAGGGCGCAGACGGTTTCGTGTCGGGCTACGTCGTGCCGGCGGCGATCGCGCGCGGCGACGGCGACGATCACGGCGCGGCGCCGCGCGCTGGACGCTTCGCCGAACGCGCCCGCCTATCACGACCACAACTGGGGCACGTGGAACCGCGTGCACTGGGACTGGGGCCAGGTCACGAGCGCCGGACCACGCGTTCGCGCTCGTCTACGGCGCCGGTGCACGCCGGTGCGCTCGGTTCCGAAAGCGGCGCGGCGCTTCGTCGCTCGCTGACGGGTCGGCGACGGGTTCCTCGGCGTGCTCTCGCCGCCAGACGATCGACTACGAGTGCTGGCACGCCGGCGCAGCGCGGCGGCAATGTGCCGTGCCACGATCCGCTTCGTCGCGACGGACCGAGGAGGACTCGCTCACGGTCAGTTCAGCGGTCGAGGACGTCGCCGCGTCGCGTCCGCCGGGCACGTCGTTCGGGGCGCGGGGCAGGTGCTTCCCTGCAGATGCGCGGCACCTACGAGGTGGCAGGTCGAGTGGGCGGGACGCGCGCGTGAGCTTCGCGAGCGCGGCGCGGCGGAGACGCTTCGCGCGCCCGACCCCGGGGGCATGTCCCACGGGCAATCGCGGTTCCAGAACAAGGCGCTCGACAGCGCGGTTCCTCACTCGGGCATTCTGCGGTCGTATTGAGACTGAGTCTCAATTGCAGCTCGGCGGCCCTTCGACGCGCCCGGTCCGACCCCGATCCCACGGAGGCGCGTCTTGCGTGACCTCCGCCATCCATCGTCCGTGTCGCCTGCTCCCTCCTGCGCCTTCGCCCCGCGGCCACGCCGCCGCCGTGACACCGCGTCGGTCACCGTCGAGCGGCGAGCGCGTCCTCATGGGCACGCGCTGCTCGCTCGTCCTCAGGGCGAGGATGCCGCCGCGCTCGAGGACGCGGCGCGACCGCGGCCGTTCGAGACGATCGCGCGCCTCGAGGACGTGGCGAGCAACTGGAGCGACACGTCGGGCTCGCGCGCTTCAACGCGCGCCAGCGGCGAAGAGCGGACCGCCGGTCGTCCGCCTCGCCCGGACCTCTTCGACGTGCTGGCGCGCGCGACGGCGTGGTCGGCGCGCACGCACGGCGCGTTCGACGCGACGGTCGAGCCGCTGACCCGCGCCTACGACCTGCGCGGCAAGGGCCGGATCCCGGCCGAAGACGAGCGCGCGCACGCCGGCGTCGCTCGTGCAGCGGGCCGGGCGTAACGCTCGACTGCGGCAGACGCCGCACGGTCACGCTGCCCGCGAAGGGCATGGCGTTCGACCTGGGCGGCATCGGCGAAGGGCTGGGCGATCGACCGCGCGGTCGAGACGCTGCAAGCGCGCACGGCGTGAAGAGCGCGCTGGTCAACTTCGGCGGCCAGGTCTACGCGCTCGGCGCGCCGGTGGGCGCGGACGGGTGGACGGTCGAGATCGCGTCGCGCCGAGCGACCGCGCGGCGGCGAGCGTGGTCACGCTCCAGCTCAAGGACCGCTCCGCTGTCGACCAGCGCGGCGTCCGAGCACGCGCTGGACGTGAACGGCGATGCTGAACCACATCCTCGACCCGGCGCACGGGCCGCCCGGCGGCGGCCTGGGGCTCGGCCTCGGCGATCGCCGCGACAGCGCGACCGACGCGGACTGCGCCTCGACCGCGCTGTACGTCGCTGGGCGCGAGACGGGCCTGGCGTGGGCGCCAGGGCGCAGACCGATCTCGAAGGCCGTGTTCCTGACGCCGGACGCGAAGAAGCGAAGCCGGGCGTGAGGGTCGAGGCGCAGCACCGGAGCCCGACGGCCAGACGGTGGCGTCTTCGCCGCCGCGCCGCGCGACCGCGCTCGCGCAGACACGCGACGCCGCCGGTCCGAGCGCGCAGGAGCTGGCGCGCCGCATCGACATTAGCTCGCCGGCGAGGTGGACGATCTGAAGGTCGGCGACGTCGGCGCAGCCCGCGGGCGAGAGCCACGCGGGCTCGGCCCGGCCGCGTCGAAGGTGTACGGCGTCAAGCGCGGCGTCTCGATTGGCGGCTACGGCGAGATGCTGTACGAGTCGTTCGACGACCAGACCGCATGACGGCGACGCTGGAACGAGAGCGCGCGCCTCGACTTCGTCCGCTGCGATCGTGCGTATTTCGGCTACAAGTTCTCGGACAAGGCGCTGTTCAACTCCGAGGTCGAGTTCGAGGCACGCGTCGACCGAGCTGTCGGGCTCGGTCTCGGTCGAGTTCGCCTACCTCGACTTCCTGCTCAAGCCGGCGGTCAACGCGCGCGCCGGCATGCTGCTCGATGCCGATCGGGCTTCATGAACGAAGCTGCACGAGCCGCCGACGTTCCTCACCACGACTGCGCCCGCGAGGTCGAGCACGACGTCGTGCCGTCGACGTGGCGCGCGAACGGCGCCGGCCTCTACGGCGAGTTCGGCGAACGGCCTGTCGTTATCGCGCCTACCTCACCGAGAGCCTGCGCGGCGTCGCCGACGAGGACGCGGGCATCGGCGGCTTCACCGCCGAGAACAGCCCGTACGAGGCGCGCCAGAAGCGGCTCGGAGAGCATGCTTCGACCGACGTCGGCGTTCAGCGGGCGCCTCGGAGTGGGCAGGGCAGCGGCAGGCGCGTCGGCGTCTCGGCGTTCACCGGCGGCACGGCGCAGAACGCGACCACGCTGCTGGGCGATGAGTTCAGCGCGCAGGCGACGATCTTCGAGGGCGCACGCGGCAGTACAAGAACCAAGGGCTGGTGGCTGCGCGCGCTCTTCGGCGCCGCGGCATCGGTCGACGAGGCCGCGGAGCTGAACGATGCGAACTGGCTGCGTCGGCGACGCAGTCCGGTCGGCTCGAAGACCTACGGCGCCTACGTCACCGCGCTCGCACGAGCTGCTCAGCATCTTCGATAAGAGCGCGAGCCAGCCGCTCTGCCAGTTCGTCCAGTACGAGCGCCTCAACACCCAGGACGAGGTGCCGGCCGGCTTCTCCGAAGAACCCGGCGAACCGACCGCAGAGGCCTGGACGTTCGGCGCCGCGTTCTATCCGGACCCGCAGATCGTGATCAAGGCCGACTACCAGCGACGGCTGCGACGCCGGACGGCTCCGCGTCGCATCGCGTTCGCGCTGTCGATCGGGCTACCTGTTCTGAGATCGCGACTCGCCACCGCGCGCTCGCCTCGCGCGTGCCTCGTCCTCGCTGGGGCGCGCGGGGCGGCGCGCGCGTGGTCCTCATGACGCGCGAGCGGCCGCGCTGCGCCAGGCGTTCGGCCCGAAGGCGCGGGTCGACACGACGACCGTGTACGCACTCCTGCCCGCGCAGGTGGCGCGCGATCGAGCAGGCGGCGGGTGCGAAGCTCGCGTCGGCGCGCGTGGTGTACGGTACCGTGGGTCGGTCGGCGACTCGCTCGTCGGCACCGCGTACCTCGACCACGCACCCCGTGCGCAGCCAGATGGAGACGATCCTGATCGTGATCACGCACCCAGACGGCCGCAGTCGGCGCGCGTCGGAAGTGCTCGCGTTCAACGAGGCCGGACGACTACCCGCCGCCGCCGCGCTGGCTCCGACCAGTTCGACGGCAAGGCCGCTGGCGAAGGAGCCTCAGAGCCCGGGCTCACGGTGCCGAACCTCTCGGGCGCGACGCTGACCGCGCGCGCGGTGTCCGCGGCGGTGCGGCGCACGCTCGCGCTCCATGCGTTCCCTGTTCCGGCGGCGGCCCGGCGCGATGAAGTACCTGCAGTCGGGCGGCTTCCGCAACCACCCGCTGATGCGGCTCACGCTCGGCTGCACGCTCGCTTCTCTCGCGGGGCTGTGGGTCACGACCGGCGCTCCTCTACTTCAAGAACATGACGCTCGATCCCGGCGCTCGGTGGTTGCGCTACTACCGCGGCGACGAGGCGCAGCTTCCTCGAGCCGCGCACGCTACGGCTCGATGCTCGAGGTGACGCACATGCACCTGCCGATGATGGCGCTCGTGCTCCTGCTGCTCACCCACCTGGCGATCTTCCTGCCGTGGTCGTCGCGGCGCGGGCCGGCCTCATCGTCTCGACGTTCGCCTTCGCGCTGCTCCAGCGAGGGGGCGGGGTGGCTGGTGCGGTTCGTGTCTCGCCGGCGTTCGCGCCGCTCAAGGTGGGGGCGTTCCTGGGGCTCGGAAGTGACGCTCCTGGGGCTGCTTCTGGGGCTGGCGATGTACCTGGCTTCGGCGGACCGGCCGGGGGCGCGGGTGCGCGCCCAGGCGGCCGAAATGCGGGGCGAGGGAATACGGGGAATGACCGCGGCCCAGGCGGTCGATCGCCGAAAATCGCCCGCCGGGGACCCGGAATTGCAAACTCCTTGACCTCCCGGCGGGGCGGGTTCACACTCGATTCGTCCGGAGTTCGGAGACCCGCTTTCGACGAGCCGGGGAGTTACGCAACGTAGCGCGAGTCTGACTTGGGACCTCCGGCCGCATGCGCTCGTGCTCCCCGGCCTCTTTTTTTCCGCCGTCCGTTATCCCGCTCGCATCCTCTCGCGGCGCGAACGCCTGCGAGTGCCGCCCGATCAGCCGCCGCATCGCCAGGCGGAAGTTCGCCCGCTGCCCCGACCCGGGGTGGGGATGCGCTCGCCCAGGAGCCGCGGCCGAAACCCCAGCGCGTCAGCATCGGCTCGAGCAGGTCCCGCACCCGTCGCCTTGACCAGCACGACGTGCTCGAGCTCGAGCACGCGCTCTCGCGCCACAGCCAGTGCTCGGCGCAGCGCGCGACCGCGGTCTTGCGCGGTTCGCCTTCGCCCACACCGTGACCGCGCACTTCGCCGCGTCCACCAGCCAGAGGCCTCGTCCGTGAACTCGGCGAGCAGCGCGCGCTTGGTCGTCGTGCGCGCGCGGAACGCCTGCGCGTAGGTCATGCCGCACGACTCGGGCAGCGCGAGCACCTCGGCGAGCGCCCAGAACAGAGTCGAGGCGTCCTCGCCGGGCGGCTTCTCCTCAGGCGGGTAGAAGTGCGACCAGCGGCCGCGGCGGTTCTTCTGCGGCGGCGACTCGGCGACGAACAGGACCGCACCTTCTCCGGGCCGGTAGTCGGCGGCGAGGCGGAACGTCTCGCGCCGCGGATCGGGCGGCACGCCGAGCTCGGCGCAGCGCGTGCAGGTCGCGTACTGCGCGGCGATCCGCCTCGAGCGTTTCCATCGTCAGTAGCGGGGGAGCGTGGGATCCGACGCGATCGGTCCAGGCGTCGATGCCGCCCGCGAGGCTCTGCGCGCGGGGAAGCCGTGCGCCCGCAGCCAGCGCGCGGCGTGCAGCGAGCGGATGCCGTGAGTGGCAGTAGGCGACGAGGAGCTCGGCGTTGGCGTCGAGCCTGCGAGCCGCGCGGGAATCTCGTTGAGCGGAATCAGCCGGCTGCCTGGTTATGTGCACGTAGACGCGTGCTCGTCGGGCTCGCGCACGTCGAGCAGGAACGGCGCGCCCGGGGCCGGCCAGACGCGCCGCCTAGGTCTCGGGCGCAGAGCTCGAGGGAGGTCTCTCGCTCACGGCAGGACCGTGAGCGAGAGCTCCAGTCACGTCGTACCACGCTCGTCAGGTTGTCGTCGAGCGGCAGCTTGCACCTGGACGCCCGGCCGCACCGAGCCCTTGAGGAAATCGGCCGCGAGGTCGAACTGGTGGAACGAGGCCTCGCCGAAGTCCGCGCCGTTCGCTGGTCGCGTTCCAGCGCCCGGCGAGCCGCGCCGCCGACGCGCGCGTCGTCGCCCTCGTAGCGCACGATCGCGCCGTAACCGAAGAAAAGCTCGTCTCGTCGAGGAACGAATCGCCCGGTCTAGGATCCAGGCCGACGGCGCGGAAGCGCAGGTCCCACGAGATGTGCGAGTCCGCGCTCCCGGTGCGTGATGGTAGTGGAGGCCGAGACGCATCGTGGAGCTGGTTCAGGACGAACGCGTCCTGGCGGTCGACGTCCGTGTACGCGCCGATGATGAACGGGAGCAGTCTCCTCCTCCATCGAGCGGCATGCGCACGCCGGCCTCGAGCAGGAGGCCGCTCGGGTGCGGGCGGTATCGTAGCCGATGTAGGGATTGCCGAGTCAGAGCCGTCGGGAGGTGAACTCGCGCCGTCGCCGGACGTCGCCGTGCGTGGCAAGGAGCGCCTCGATCAGCGATCGCGGAGGTTTGCGCGATCGGGAAGCGGCCCGTGACGAACCACGTCCAGGTCGGGAACTGGGCGTACGGCACCGTCGAAGCTCGGGAAGAGAACTTCGCTGAGGACGCTCAGCGGCCGGTGCTCGCGATCGAGCCAGACCGACTGGGCGGACGCGGGAACGGCGCTGGCGACAAAGGGCGAAAGTCGCTGACTGGAGGAGCGACCATGCGACGCAACGTCGGACTGACGCCTCTCCGTGGTTGCTTGAAGACGAGAGGCGACAGGACTTCACTGGAATGACCGTGACCGTGGCGCCCCGCACGTAATTTGTTGATCGACTTCGGCAGGGTTTCCCGCGCCAGGGGAACTTCAGTTGTAGGCCCAGGCCGCACGTTTCCGATGCAGGAAGTCGGCTGCGACACTCGAACTGGTGGACCAAGTGCTCGAGAGGCCCCCATACTCCTTCGTTGCTCGCGTTTCCAGCGGGCCCGCGTGCAACCAATCCCCACCGCACGCCTACGATGCATGGCGCGGAGGGTCGGCCCGAAGCCGGTAGGCGCTCCTGCTGTGACTGGAGGCCATCGTCCTCGGTCTTGATCCGCGGCGAGATTTGACGGCGGCGCGATGCGGAAGTCGTAGGTGAAGCTCGCGAGGGGCTTCGATCGGCCGCGCTGACGAAATGAAACGCGACGCGGATCGGGATCTGGTCGGGGACGAACGCCTCCTCGCGCTCACGACGTGTCGGCTCAGGAACCCGACCTGCCGGAGCCGGCCCCGGAGATTCTCGTTCGCGAACGGCGAGGCGGACACCGGCCTCGATCTGCGCAGATGCCGCCTTCGGGCGGCGGCGCGTGGGCGATCCCCGATGCACGGACGGGCTTGCCGATCAGCGGCAGGCCTTGCGCTGGTGCGGAAAAGAAAGTGGATTGGGAACCTCGCCGCGGGCGTGCGGGCGGCTCGAACGCGAGGGGTCTTGTGCCAGCGTGCCGACCGGGAGCGCGGGCGGTGACGAACCAGGCCCAGGTCGGGAATTCGCCGCCGCGGTCCAACTGCGGGAAGAAGACCTCGACGAACACGCTTTGCCGGGCGGTTTCGCGGTCGACCCACGCCGACTGGGCCCACGCTCGAAAGCGGCAGCGTGGATCCGAGCAGGGCGAGCGCGCGAGCGAGACCGGGGCGGAAGCGCGGACCATGTGGACCTCCAGGGAGGGCGGAAGCCGCCCGCGGCAACCCTACTGCCGCCATGGCCTTGGACGCTTGGGAAAAATGCGGGAGACCGCTGCACATTTGTGCAGTAGAGTGGCGCTGTCTCCCCGCCTGGGCGCACCTCATCCGCACCTCGGCCCGGAGATCCGGATCATGCGCGTTTCCAGGAAAGTGGACGAACCGGTTCGCGTGCGCATAATGCGGACTTCGCCTTGGGCGGGCGAGGCGACTCCGGTCGTGTTCCGCCGCGGCACGCAGAGCCTGAAGATCGCGCGCGTCAACGCGCGCTGGGAAGAACCGCACGTCGGCCAGAAGCCGCTTTCTACTACTTCGCGTGCTCGGTCGACTCGGGCGACGTGTTACGAACTCTGCCTGAACGCGCACGAGCTGACGTGGCGGCTGACGTCGGTGATGCTCGATGGGTGAGGTGCTCCATCTCGACATCGACGCGTTCTTCGCGTCGGTCGAGCAGCTGACGCGACCCGCGGCTGCGCGGCAGAGCCCGTCATCGTCGGCAACGGCGTGATCGCGTCGTGCTCGTACGAGGCGCGCCGCTTCGGGCTCAAGGCGGGCATGCCGCTCGCCGAGGCCCAGCGCGCTCTGCCCCCACGCCGTGATCCTCGACGGCATGCCAGGCACCTACCGCTGCTTCGCCGAGCGCGGTCTGGGCAGATCTGCCGCCGCTGGCTCGCCCGACGTCGAGACCTACGCTCGACGAGGCCTACGGCGACCTCACGGGCACCGAGCGCGCTGCACGGCGACCTCCTCGCGCGTCGGCCGCGAGCTGCAAGCGCGAGATCCTCGAGACGACCGGCGCTCACGCGTCACCGTCGGCGTCGGCGCCCAACCGCATGCTCGCGCAAGCTCGCGGGCAAGACGGTCAAGCCCGACGGCCTGGCGCCGTCGTGGCGCGGGCGAGGCGGACGGCGTTCCTCGCCGACCGCCCCGTCGAGCGACCTCCCGGGCGTCGGGCCCGCGCCACGGGCAGCGCTCCTGCGCGCGATGAACGTCCACACGGATCGCGCGAGCTCCGCGCGCTGCCGCCCGAGGTCGCTCGACAGCGCTGTTCGGCGCGGACGGCGCTGCTGCTCTACGAGCGCTGCCGCGGCCGCGACACGCGCGGTCGTCGCGCGCGCGAGATCCCGCACTCGATCTCGCGCGAGACCGCGTTCCACCGCGACGACCGCCGATCCGCATCGAGCTCGACGGCATGCTGCCACTACCTCGGCCGAGCGCGCCTGCCGCGCAGCGCGCGCGCTGGGGCTCGAGCCGCGCACGGTCGAGCGTGCGGCTGCGCTACGCCGACGGCGCGTTCGCCGAGGCGCAGCGCACGCCGGCCGATGCCCGACCGCGCTCGATCCCGAGGTGCACGCCGATCACCGAGCGCTGCTCGGCGCGATTGTTCAGCGCGGCGCGTGCGGCTGACGCACGTGGGCGTCGTGCTGTCGCGCTTCGTCGCGCTGCGATGCGGCGCAGCTCGACCTGCTGGCCGGCGCGGGCGACGACCGGGCGCGCACCGCCTGGTCGAGGGCGTCGACGCGCGTGCGCGACCGCTACGGGCACGCCTCGCTGGTGTCCGGGCGCTCGCTGCCGCTGCCGGCCATGCTCGCGCAGGATCGCAACGGCTTCGTCCTGCGCACGCCTTCGCTCACCAAGTGAGGCTGCCGCGCGCGCTTCGAGGCCCGGCGTTCGCGCCGCGCACTCGCGCACGTGCTCGACCGGTCTGCTCCCGGCGCACGGCCTCGCTGGCGTCGCCGCGCGCCGCCGCGCTCGGCTACCGCGCGCTCGGGTCTCGCCGATCGCGACGGGCTGTACGCCGCGGCGGCGCCTGGCCCGCGCCTGCGGTGCGCGGCACGGCATCCAGCCGGTGCTCGGCGCCGAGCTGTCGGCGGGACCAGTCGGCCAAGGCCGCAGGCGTGCGCGGCGCATCGATCCAGCCCGCGGCTGCGCGTCGCGTTCGCGCGCGACCGCGCGGGCTATGCGTTCCCTGTGCCGGCTTGCTGACCGCGCGCCATCTCGAGCCGGGGCTGCGCGTGGCGACGAGATGCGTGCGCGCGCGCGGAGCGGGCTGCGACTTCGTCGCCGCTCGACGCCGCGTCGCGGCTCGGCGCGCTCGCCGCGCCGCGGGATACTCGCGCGCTTGCGCTCGGCGTCGCCGTCGCCTCGGACAGTGACTGACGCGCCCGTGGCGCGACGGCGCTGGCGTCACGTGCGCGCATGCGCGCCGCGGCAGCCGCGCGTGGTCGCGGCCGGCCGCGTGACGCGGCTTGCAGGCCGCCCGAAGGCGACGCGGAGACGGCGCGCGTGCTCGCCGGCGCTGCGGCGCGAACGTGCTGCCGCCTGGTCGCGCCCGCGCGAGCGCGGCAGGGCGCGACGTGCTGGCGCGCCGCCGCGCGGTGGCAGCGAGCTGGCATGCCGCGGCGCCGGACGGCGTCCGCACGCGCTCGCCGCACAACGCCGCCTGGCCGCGGGCGACTGCACGGCGTCGCCCGAACTGGGCGTGCCGCGCTTTCCCCATGGCGCCCGTGCCCGACGGCGAGACGCCGTACTCCACCTCCATGCGCGCTGTCACGAGGGCCTCGCGCGGCGCTATCCGGCCGGTGCCGCGCGCCGCGGTCCAGTCGCCTGGCGCGCGAGCTCGAGCGTGATCGAGCGCCTGGGCTTCACGCGACTACTTCCTGCTCGGTCGCGGACATCGTGGGCTTCGCGCGCGCGCGCGGGCATCCCGACGGTCGGCCGCGGCTCGGGCGCCAGCGTCGATCGTCGCGCTACGTGCTCGGCATCACGAACGTCGATCCGCTGCGCTACCGGCTCGCGCTTCGAGCGCTTCCTGCACCCCGCGCGCCGCGACTGCCCCGACCTCGACATCGACCTGTGCTGGATGCGGCGCGACGAGGTGATCGCGCACGTGTACGCGCACGTACGGCGACGAGCGCGTGGCGATGATCTCGACGCACGCGACGCTCGGCGCGCGCTCCGCGTTCCGCGAGGCGGCGCAGGCGCTCGGCGTGCCGAACCGCGCGCGTCGACACGCTGGCGCAGCGTCGTGCCGCGCGAGCTCGGAGGCGCCGCTGCGCGCGACGCGCTCGCGCGCCGGCCGGCGCGCCGGCGTGGACCTGGACGCGAGCCGCCGCTGCCGCGAGCGCTGCGCGCTGCGCCGAGCGGCTCGACGGGCGTCGCCGCATCACCTGGCGATCCACCGCGGCGGGCTCGTGATCGCCGATCACCGCGCTGACGCGACTACGTGCCGCTCGAGCGCGCGCGACCAGGGCGTCGTCGTCACGCAGTTCGAGATGCGCGCGATCGAGGCGCATCGGGCTGGTCAAGATGGACCTGCTCGGCAACCGCGCGCTGACCGAGATCGGCGACGCGGCGCGCTGGTGCGCCGAGCGCCACCGGCGAGCGCCCGGTCGACGTCGATCCGCTGCCCGACGGCGACGCCGGCGACGGCGCGCGCTCGCGCGCCGGGGCGACACGCTCGGCTGCTTCCAGCTCGAGTCGCCCGGCATGCGCAACCTGCTGCGCATGCTGCGACGCGCGCGACGCTCGACGACGACGATCGCCGCCGTGGCGCTGATCCGGCCCGGCCCGGCCGGCTCGGGCATGAAGGACGCGCGTACGTGCGCGCCAGCGCGCGGCCTCGAGCCGCGCGCGCGATCTGCACCCGCGGCTCGAGCCGCGCTGCTCGCGCAGCACGCACGGCGTGATGCTCTACGAGGAGGACGTGATGGCAGCGGTCGCGCGCACTCACCGGCTCGACGCTCGGCCGAGGCGACCTGCTTCCGCCGCGCGCTCGCCGGCGCGCAGCGCCCGAAGGAGCGCGAGCCGCTGCGCGCGCTGGTTCGTCGCGCGGCGCGCGCGCGCGCGGCTGTCGACGCCGAGGTGCCGCGCGCCGCGTGGCGCGAGATCGCGCGCTTCGGCGCGTACGCGTTCTGCAAGGCGCACGCGGCGGGCTACGGCGTGCTGGCGTGGCAGGCGGCGTATCTCAAGACGCACTGGCCCGGCGGCGTTCGCGGTGCGCGCTGCTCGACCACCACGCCGGCATGTACCCGGCTGTGGGTGCACGTCGCGCGACCTGGCAGCGCCACGGCGTGCGCTTCTCGCTGCCGCCGTGCGTCCAGCGCTCGGCCGGGCGGCGCCCACGCTCGAGGGCGATCCGGTGACCATGGGCCGGTGCGCCTCGGGCCCGCGCGCGTGCGCGACCTCACGGCGAGCGCACGCTCGCAGCCACGCTCGTGTCGCGCGCGCGAGCGACGGACGCGTTCGCGTCGCTGGCGGACTGGCTGGGGCGCGCGCGCCCGTCGCATCCGAGGCTGCAGAACGTCGAGGCCGGGCCGGCGCGCTCGACTGGCGGCACGCACGCGCGCCGCGCCCTGCGTCGAGGTGGCGGCACACGCGCGCGCGTATACCGCGCAGGCCGAGGCCGAGGGCGCGTTCCGCGTGCGCGCCGCGCTCGCCTCGCGGTGCCCGAGCTGCCCGAGTTCGCGCCCGCCACCGCGCTGCGCGCGCGCAGGGTGGGGCGCGCTCGAGCTCGGCGTGGTCGCGCGCCCGCTGGCGGCGTTCATGCGCCCGCGCTCTGGCCCGCGGACCGTGCCCGCGGTCGCCGATCGGACGCGCGCGCCGGCCGAACGGCGACGCGGCGTGCGACGTGTCGATCCACCTCGCGGGCAGAGCGCGTGCGCGTGGCCGGCATCATGGCCGCGGCCCGGCGCGCGTGCCGACAGAAGCAGGGGCCGCGCATGCTGTTGAAATTCCCTCACGCTCGACGACGGCACGGGCCTCGCCGAGCGCACGCTGTTTCCGGACGCGTAGCATGCGCGCTGCCGGGCCGGGGCAGCCTGACGGGGACGGGGCCGTTTACGTCGTCGAGGGGGCGCGTCGAGAGCCAGCACGGCGCGGTCGCGGTCAACGATCGAGACGGTCGTGAAGCGCTGGGTCACCCGAGCGCGCCGCTGCGGATCGCGGATTCCCGCTGGCATCAGGCAAGGAGCGTCGACAGGTCCTGATAGGGCGTGACGCAGGCGCGGCCACCGGCGTGCAGGTAGTCGCGGCGCGTACAGGCAATCGGCCCAGCGGACAGTTCGACGAGCGTCGAGAGGCACGGTTGCCGTGCCCGTCGGCGTGCAGGCAGATCGAAGCGCGCGCCGTCGTGCGATCGCGGGGATGGGGAACCGAGGTCCTCGAGCGCGCGCGGCGGGGACTGGCGGAGCATGGCGTCAGCGCGAGAGCTCGGTGCGCGGGTCGAGGAATGTCGTCGGCGTCGACGTGCGTGATCGGCGTGCCAGCCGGCGCGCAGCATCCTCGATGCGCAGACGCCGTGCCGTCCCAGTACGCGCAGTGCGCGCCCGCGCTCGATCGGCGAGGAACTTGCATGGCGTGAACCAAAGGCGCGTAGCGGCGAGGTCAGCACTTCGTCGGCGAGGCAGGTGAGCGCGTGGTCGGCGCCAGATCCATGCGCAACGCGTCGAGGCAGAGCAGCCCGCGCGACGATCGGGTTCAGCTCGCCGCCGACCCAGCGCCCGCCCGGCTCCTGGCCGGACTCGGGCGCCGGTGCGGCTGAGCAGCGCGGCGACGATGTCGCCGGTCCTGACGCCGAGCCAGGTGCCGCCGGCGAGCGAGTCGCGGCCGGCGACGATCTGCGGCTGGCGGACGAGGACGTGGGCGGCGGCATCGACAGGGCGCGTCGATGCGACTCGTCGCGGTTGGCGCTCTTCAGCATCAGCATGCCGGGCCGCGGGCGGTCGATCACCGACCAGCAGGGTGCACATGGGGCCGAAAGCAATACGCAACTGAACGAAGCAATAC
>ERZ1370068.9250-contig-8040_pt1 | contig 23875 bp, 31 predicted proteins | sample MGYA00561227_ERZ1370068 | MGnify/ENA primary metagenome ERZ1370068 (study PRJEB38410, sample SAMEA6850437) | metagenome | study: Metagenomic assessment of the ecological functions of the soil: analysis of the soil microbiota associated with the...
TCCTGATGTACTTCGTTCAGTTGCAATGACATTCCTCTCCGAGCTCGCCTCCGGACTGGGGCTGCCCGAAGCCGAGATCTCCTACCGGCCGCGGGCCGCGGAGGCCGCGACGAGCTGGCGGCGGAGCTCACCCGCCGGCGCGCCGAGGACCTGGGCCGTGCCTACACCTCCTACGGGCCGCAGCTCGACGAGGTGGAGCTTCGTCTCGCCGGCAGGGCCCTGCGCCGGTTCGGCTCCCAGGGCCAGCAGCGCCTCGCCCTCCTGGCCCTGCTCTTCGCCGAGCGGGCGGCCCTGATGGAGGCGGGTCGGGCGGCCCCCTGATGCTGCTCGACGACGTGATGAGCGAGCTCGATCCGGGCCACCGGGAGCTGCTCGTCTCTCTGCTCGAGACCGGCGGCCAGGCTCGTGATCACGGCGACCGAGTCCGCCCATGTGCCGTCAGCCGAGGCGGCCCGGATCCAGGTGACCGCCGGCGTCGTGGGCCCGAGCGCGCGGCTGAGGGCGGCATGAGGCGCCGGCGCACCCAGGCCGCTCGCCACCGCGATCGGCGAGGCGCTCGAGCGCGCCGAGCCGGCCACCCTGCTCGCGGCCGTGCAGAGCGCCTGGCCCGCGGCGGTGGGGGAGGCGATCGCCCGCGAGGCGACGCCCGTCACCGAGCGCTCGGGGGTGGTGACGGTGGCCTGCAGCTCCTCCGCCTGGGCCCAGGAACTCGACTTTCTGGGGAGTCAGATCCTGGAGAAAATCAGGCCGGACCTGCCCTCCGAGACCCCTCTCGAGGGCCTCAGGTTTATCATTGCCACGGATCCCGTCTGATTTCGCCGTTTAATTCGTGATTTGCAGGGACTTTGTGCGCCTTTGGCGCAATTTCCGGGCCCTCGGCTGCTAGACTTATGTGTACTTGAGTGAGGCCTCGACCCTCTTGTCCGCAAGGACTTTCCGAGCCGGGTCACGAAGGTCGTAGGCATCCCCTGATTGGATCGAAAGGAAGCTGAGTGGCGAATACCTCCCAGCGCGGAGCAGGCAGCAAGAAGAGCACATCCGGCCAGGCCGGGACCCAGAGCGCGGGCTCGAGACGGCGCCAAGGGCAAGGAGGCGGGTCGTACGGGGCGAAGGACATCACCGTCCTCGAGGGCCTCGAGGCCGTCCGCAAGCGGCCCGGCATGTACATCGGCTCGACCGGTCCCCGCGGCCTTCATCACCTCGTCTACGAGGTTGTGGACAACTCCGTCGACGAGGCGATCGCCGGGCACTGCCAAGACAGGTCACGGTCACTCTCCATCCGGACAACAGCGTGCACCGTGGCGGACGACGGCCGCGGGATCCCGGTGGACAGGATGAAGAAGGAGCGCAAGCCCGCCGCGGAGGTCGTGCTGACCACGCTGCACGCCGGCGGCAAGTTCGGCGACGGCGGCGGCTACAAGGTCTCCGGGCGGCCTGCACGGCGTCGGCGTCTCGGTCGGTCAACGCGCTCTCCGAGCAGCTCGACCTCGAGATCTGGCGCGACGGCGCGCGTCTGGACGCAGACCTACGAGCGCGGCAAGCCGCGTCGCCAAGTTCAAGAAGGGCCGGGCGCGTGAAGACCACCGGCACGACGATCACCTTCCTGCCCGACATCGAGATCTTCGGCGAGGAGATCGAGTTCGACTTCGAGACGCTCGCCGAGCGCCTGCGCGAGACCGCCTTCCTCACCCGCGGCCTGAAGGTCGAGCTGATCGACGAGCGCGGCGCGGGCCGAGAGGGTCGAGCTTCCAGTACGAGGGCGGCATCGCGGACTTCGTCAAGCACCTGAACGAGTCGAAGGATCCGCTGCACCGCAAGATCGATCTTCTTCGAGGGCGAGACCGAGGACGGCCAGGTCGAGGTGGCGATGCAGTGGAACGCCTCCTACCAGGAGTCGATCTTCAGCTTCGCCAACAACATCAACACCCACGAGGGCGGCACCCACCTCTCCGGCTTCCGCTCGGCGCTGACCCGCACGCTGAACGCCGTACGCGCGCAATCGCAGGCCTGCTCAAGGAGAAAGACGAGAACCTCACCGGCGAGGACGTCCGCGAGGGACTGACCGCGGTCGATCTCGGTGAAGCTCGCCGACCCCCAGTTCGAGGGCAGACGAAGACCAAGCTCGGCAACCCGCCGATCGAGGGCCTCGTCAAGGAGGTCGTCAACCGCACAGCTCGGCGAGTTCCTCGAGGAGAACCCGGCGGATGCCCGGCGGATCCTCGGTCAAGGCGGTCGATGCCGCCCGCGCCCGCGACGCGGCACGCAAGGCCCGCGACCTGACCCGGCGCAAGTCGGCGCTCGAGAACTCGACCCTGCCCGGCAAGCTCGCCGACTGCTCCGTCAAGGACCCGGCGCTCGCCGAGCTGTTCATCGTCGAGGGCGACTCGGCCGGCGGCTCCGCGAAGCAGGGCCGCGACCGCAACACGCAGGCGGTGCTGCCGCTGCGCGGCAAGATCATCAACGTCGAGAAGAGCCGGATCGACAAGGTCCTCGCCAACAACGAGATCCAGGCGCTGATCACGGCGATCGGCACCGGCGTCCACGACGAGTTCAACCTCGAGGACGCGCCGCTACCACAAGGTCGTGCTGATGACCGACGCCGACGTCGACGGCGCGCACATCCGCACCCTGGTGCTCACCTTCCTCTACCGGCAGATGCCGGAGCTGATCGAGGCCGGCTACGTCTACATCGCCAAGCCGCCGCTCTACAAGGTCAAGAAGGGCCAGCAGGAGATCTACGATCGAGCGGGAGTCCGAGCTCGAGGAGCTGCTGCTGCGCGACAAGCTCGAGAACTTCGACGCGTGATGGACGCCGACGGCAAGCAGCGCGAAGCTCAGCAAGCGCCGCTGGCAGGACCTGACGCGGCACTACAAGGCGTTCGAGGGCTGGGCTCTCGACCCTGCGGGCCGAGTTCGGCCACGAGGTGATCGACTTCATCGCCGAGTCCCACCTGCTCGAGTCGCAGGCGAAGACGATGGCCGAGGCGGCGAAGGTGTTCAAGTCAAGGATCCCGAGGACCGGCCCTACGATCACCAAGCCTCGTCGAAGCAGGACAAGGACGCTCTGGTGGTCGAAGGGCACGCACCGGCGCAGACCGGCCTCGCCCGGAGCACCGGATGCGCCGAGGAGCTCTTCGACGACAACGCCTACGCGGAGCTGATCGAGGCCCACGCGAAGCTGCGCGAGCTGGTCGGCGAGCCGCCCTTCGTCGTCATCCTGGGCGAGCAGCGAGGGCGAGGCGCGGACTCCTTCGCCGAGCTCCGCCGGACGGTCCTCGAGCTCGCCCGCGACGGGGTCCAGCTGCAGCGCTTCAAGGGCCTCGGCGAGATGAACCCCGAGCAGCTCCGCGAGACGACGATGGACCCGGCCAGCCGCACCCTGCAGCAGGTCGCGATCGACGACGCGGCGCGCTCAGCACCGAGCAGACCTTCTCGGACCTGATGGGGGACCAGGTCCAGCCCCGGAAGGACTTCATCGAGCGGCATGCACGAGACGTGAGGTTCCTCGATGTCTAGGCCCGCGCCGCTCGCGATGACGGTGGCACCGCTGGAGGCCCTGACCGGCAACGATCGAGCGCGCGCGAGCTCGAGAAGGAGATGCGCTCGTCCTACCTCGACTACGCGATGAGCGTGATCGTCGGGCGGGCGCTGCCCGACGTGCGCGACGGGCTGAAGCCGGTGCACCGGCGTGTCCTCTACGCCATGCACGACCTCGGCCTGCAGCCCAACCGGCCGTACCGCAAGTGCGCCTTCATCGTCGGCGAGGTGATGGGTAAAGTACCACCCGCACGGCGACTCGGCGATCTACGACACGCTGGTCCGCATGGCGCAGGAGTTCTCCCTGCGCTACCCGCTGGTCGACGGCCAGGGCAACTTCGGCTCGATCGACGACGACCCGGCGGCCGCGATGCGCTACACGGAGGCCCGGCTCGGCCCGCTGGCGACGCGAGATGCTGCGCGACATCGACGCGGACACCGTCGACTTCGGCCCCAACTACGACGAGTCGACCGCAGGAGCCGCTGCTGCTGCCGGCCCGCTTCCCGAACCTGCTCGTCAACGGCGCCGCCGGGATCGCGGTCGGGATGGCGACCAACATCCCGCCGCACAACCTCCGCGAGGTGACCGGCGCGGTCAACGCCTACATCGACGACCCGGAGGTCGACCTCAACGGCCTGATGAAGCACGTCAAGGGCCCCGACTTCCCGGCGGCGGGATCATCATGGGCCGCGAGGGCATCCGCGACGCCTACGCCTCCGGCCGCGGCTCGGTCAGGGTGCGCGCCAGGGCCCACGTCGAGCCGCTTGAAGGGCGGCAAGGAGGCGATCATCGTCACCGAGCTGCCCTTCATGGTCAAGAAGGGCGGCGAGGGCGGCCTGATCACCAAGATCGCGGACCTCGTCCGCGACAAGAAGATCACCGGGATCTCCGACCTCCGCGACGAGTCCGACCGCTCCGGGATGCGGATCGTGATCGAGCTGAAGCGCGGCGGGCGACCCGGCCAAGGTCGTGCTCAACCAGCTCTACAAGCGCACCGCAGATGCAGCAGAGCTTCGGCATCAACATGGTGGCGCTGGTCGACGGCGTGCCGCGGACGCTCAGCCTGCTCGAGCTGATCCGCCACTACGTCGTGCACCAGCGCGAGCGTCATCACTCGCCGCACGCAGCACGAGCTGCGCTCGCGCCGAGGCTCGCGCCCACATCCTCGAGGGCCTGCTGATCGCGCTCGACAACCTCGACGCGGTGATCAAGCTGATCCGCGGATCCGAGCGATCCGGACGCCGCGCGCGACGGCCTGATCGAGCAAGTTCAGCTCTGACGCGCGCTCAGGCGCAGGCGATCCTGGACATGCGGCTGCAGCGCCTCACCGCGCTCGAGGCCGACAAGATCCGCGCAGGAGCACGCCGAGCTCAGCAAGCGCATCAAGGAGCTCCGCGCGATCCTCGCCGACGAGACCAGGGTGCTCGGCCTGGTCAAGTCCGAGCTCGCGGAGATCGCCGAGCGCTACGGCGACGAGCGCCGGACCGAGATCACCGCCGCGGAGGGCGACCTCGACATCGAGGACGTGATCGCCGACGAGCAGATGGTCGTCTCGATCACCGCCTCGGGCTACGCGAAGCGGACTGCCGCTCGCCACCTACCGCCAGCAGCGCCGCGGCGGCCGCGGCGTGCATGGGCATGAACATGAAGGAGGGCGACTACATCGAGCACCTGCACGTCTGCTCGACGCACGACTACCTGCTCTTCTTCACCAACCGGGGAAGGTCTACCGGCTCAAGGTCTACGAGCTGCCGGAGGGCAGCCAGCGCCTCGCGCGGCCGCGCCCTGGTCAACGTCCTGCCGCTCAAGGAGCAAGGAGAAGGTGATGACGGTGATCCCGACCCGCGACTTCTCCGAGGGCAAGTTCCTCGTCTTCGGCACCGCGCAGGGGCATGGTCAAGAAGACCGCGTTCAGCGACTACGACACGCCGATCCGGCGCCGACGGGATCATCGCGATCAACATCCGCGAAGGGCGACGAGCTCGTCCGCGTCCGGATGACCTCGGGCAAGGACGACATCATCATGACCTCCAGTCCGGCCACGCCGCCCGCTTCAGCGAGAAGCAGGCGCGGCCGATGGGCCGGGCCACCGCCGGCGTCAAGGGGATGAACGTCTCGGACAAGGGCAACCGCGTCCTCTCCCTCGACGTCGTCGACCATTCCGATACGAAGGGCGACCTCCTGGTCGTCACCGAGAACGGCTACGGCAAGCGGACGCCGCTGGTGGACTACCCGGTCAAGGGCCGCGGCGCGAAGGGCGATGCTGACCGCGAGGCTGACCGCCGAAGAAGGGCGGCCTCGCCGGCGCGCTGGTCGTCCGCGAGGGCCAGGAGCTGATCTTCATCTCCCAGAACGGGATGGTGCAGCGCAACGCCGTCGACGGCATCTCGAGGATGGGCCGCGCGACCCAGGGCGTCCGGGTGATGAACCTGAAGCAGGGCGACCGCGTCAGCGCGGTGGCGCTGGTGGTCGAGTCCGAGAACGGCAACGGCAACGGCGGCGCCGCAGACACCCTCGCTCGAGGACGAGGCGCCGAGCGAGTCGACGGTGGCCGATGAGGCCGCGGAGGCCGAGGCCGCCGGCAACGGCGAGGCGAAGGTGACCAAGGCGCCCAGGCGCCGCTCGTCCGGTTCGCAGGCGCTCGCCAAGCCGCCCGCGAAGGAGCCAGCCGGCGAAGCCGAAGGCACGCCGCCCGAAGAAGCGGCGAAGCCCAGGGTCAAGCCGAAGCCCACGGCGACCGCCAAGCAGCGCGCCGAGTCCGAGCGCGCAAGAAGAAGCGCTAGGCCGCGAAGAGGTACGGCTCCCAGGCCGCCGGCGTTCGCGGCGCGGCGATCCGGATGAAGACGGTCGGTCCCGGCGGGCGCGGGCGGCGCTTCGAGGTGCATGCGGATCTCCTGAGGCAGCCGGTTCCCCTTCCTGCGGTTGCAGGGGGCGCAGGAGGCGACGATGTTCTCCCAGACCGACTCGCCTCCCCGGCTGCGTGGGATGACGTGGTCGACGGTGAGGCCGTGCTTGTCTGAGCCGCAGTACTGGCAGGTCCAGCCATCCCGCGCCAGCACCGCCTTGCGGGTGATGCGGCGGCGGTGGATGTCGCGCGGGACGCGGACGAAGCTGATCAGCCGGATGACCTCCGGGCGGTCGATCCGCATCGTCTCGGAGCGGAGCACGTCGTCCCCTCTCTCGAGCACCTCGGCCTTCTCCTTCAGGATCAGGACGAGCGCGCGTCGGACCGTGCAGACGTTGAGCGGCTCGTAGCTGGCGTTGAGGACGAGCACCCGCCCCCTTGTCAGGCGGCGGATGGCGGCTACCGCTACCTCGCCGTCGGCCTCCCCGTCCGGGCGCTGCCGTTGCCGTTCAGGTGGGCGGGGTCATGGCCATTCTGGCGTGCGGCCACATGGCCGTTGACCGCGGAGTGCTCTGCGGTGGCCCCGTTGCCCATTTCCCGGGCGATTGTAGACGAGCACCTAGCTGGCTCACAGGCACTCCTGGAGGCGCGGCGATCGGCCAGCTGCCGAGCACGCGAACGGTCTCGGCCTTGAGCGCAGGCTCGTCGATTGCGGTCGGCGAGCGGCTCATCACCGGCGGCACCCTCGATGTCGAGGAAGAACTGGTAGCGGCCGAGACCGCGCCGCAGCGGCCGCGACTCGATCCGGGTCAGGTTGACGCCGCGGCCGGCGAAGACCTGGAGCGCGTCCACGAGGGCGCCGGTGGTCCTCGCCCAGCTCCGAGAAGACGAGCGAGGTCCGCCACGGCCCGGACCCGGACGGGCTCGTCCCCTCCGGGCTACCCAGACGAAGCGGGTGATGTTGTCGGCCTCGTCCTCCACTCCGTGCCGCAGCACGGCGGCGCCGTAGAGCCCGGCCGCGGACTCGGCGCCGAGCGCGGCCCAGGGCCGTGTCGGACTCGGCGACCGTCCGGACCGCCTCGGCGGTGCTGGCGGCGGCGCGAACCTCAGCCTGCGGCAGGTTCTCCCGAATGAAGCGGGCGCACTGAGCGCTCGCCTGCGGGTGGGAGAGCACGACCTCGATCCGCTCCAGCGGCAGCTCCCGTCCTGGCGATCAGGCAGTGGCGAATGGGGAGGTCGTACTCGCCGACCAGAGCGAGGCCGTCGGCGTCGAAGGCGAGCGTGTCGAGGGTGGCGCGACCGCGCCCTCGATGGAGTTCTCGAAGGGGACGAGCGCCCGCTCGGCCGTCCTCCTCGCGGACGGCGACGATCGCGTCGTAGACGGAGGCGGACGGGATGGCCTCCACCTCCTCGTCCCCGATTGCCGCCTCGCAGGGCGTCCTCGCTGAAGGTCCCCGGCGAGCCCAGGTACGCGACCCGCACGGTCAAGAGCTGCCTCTGACGGCTCATCAGGAGCCGAAGATGACCGTGCAGGTGGACGTGTTGTTGGTCGTGATCTGCTCGCCGGGCACGCGGCTGCACCACGACCTCGAGGTCGCGTCCGTGCCGGGCGTCGGCTTGGTGGTGAGCGGGATCTTCACGGTCGCCTCGCTCGCCGGCGCTTCAGCGCCTGGAAGCTGGCTCGGTGAGCTGGCTGCCCGCGAGGGTGGCCGTGACCCTGATCCCGGTTTCGTCGCTGTCCCCGGAGTTGGTCACCTGGATGTCGATCTCCTGGGCATCCGCGGGGACGTTGTTGGTCGAGTCCGGGCGTCAGCGTCGTGTCCCCGACCGAGGTCGGAGTCGAGCTGCAGGCCATGGACGCCCCCGGTGGTCGACGGTCTGCCCGGTGAGCACGTTGAGCTTGGTGACCAGCGTCGTCTGGTTCAGATAGTCGGTCGCGTTGGCGGGCATGAACTTCCCGTTGGGCAGCGTGCGTCGCGTCGATGCCCTCGTCGTCGATGACCTTCTCGATCTCGGGCTTGCCGATCTGGGTCCAGAGGATGTCGCTCGCATAGAGGGAGCCCATCGCGTTGCTGATCGCGGTGATCGCGGTGCCGGTCTGCGCTCGGGCGGTTGCCTGGCGTGACGTTCTGGGCGATCGAGCTGAGAGCGTCCCGCCGCAAGGTCAGGGTCTGGATGACGGCGTTCTGGGCGTCGTGCATCTGGCCCGGCAGCGCCGATGTCATTGGCGCGATCGAGCAGCGTCTGGGAGGTGTCTCGCTGGCGGAGGACCTCCTGCTGCGCGTCCAGCGAGCTCGAGGAGCCACTCGAGGCCATTGAGCAGGTTGAAGAAGTCCTGCCGCTCTGCTCGACTGCTGCATGATCGTCGCGACGTCCGCGTCGTAGTTGCGCAGCGCCCGGTCGGAGCGTGCCTCGAGGCAGCCCCGGAACGCGATCACGATCAGGATCAGTGAAGCCCAGGCGCCGACGCCGACCGCCGATCAGGCGTCGGACCAGGTACTGCTGGCGGCGCCGCTGGGGGCCCCCGAACCCTGCGCCTCGGGCGTTCGGTTCATCGTCGACCACCAGGTCGTCTTGTCCCTCGTCGAGGAATGCCAAACCGCGCCTCAGTATGAACAGGGGTCGTGACGTATGCGCGAGGTGCTCCGTTCATGCGAGTGCGCCGCCGGGCGCAACCCGTGTGGCGGTGGTGGAGCAACCCGTTCTGTGGCGAGAAGCCAGTCCCTACGGGAAACGATCGTCCGGAGGCGAACTCAAACCGGCCATGGTCGGTGAGGTGGTCCTGGGCAGATTTCGCGATCGAGGAGCGGATCGGAAGCGGTGGCTTCGGACCGGTCTACCGCGCCTGGGACGACAGGCTGCAACGGCCGGTCGCCGTCAAGGTGATCGACCGTGAGCGACGGCGCCCGCGGGTGACCCGCGAGGCGCAGGCGGTCGCGCGCCTCACCCACCGCAACATCGCCACGCTCTATGAGCTCGCGAGCGACGGCGAGCGCGCCTTCCTGGTCTCCGGAGCTGATCGAGGGGAGACGCCCTGCGATCGCTCGGCCGGCGGGGCGAGCTCACCGACCGCCTGGTCGCTCGCATCGGCGCCGACTCGGCTGCGGCGCTGACGGCCGCTCACCGCGCGGGCGTCGTCCACCGCGACGTGAAGCCGGAGAACATCCTGGTCTCGGCCGCGGGAGGAGGCCAAGCTCGTCGACTTCGGGATCGCGCGGATCGCCGGGAGAGAGTACCCTGACGGCCACCGGAGCGGTGGTCGGGACGCTCGCCTATATGGCGCCCGAGCAGGCTGACGGGCTGCGGCCCGGCCCGGCCGCCGACGTCTACTCGCTTGCGCTGACGCTGTACGAGTGCCTCTGCGGCGAGCACCCTCGCTGCGCGAGGGACCGGCCGCGACCGCGCGGGCGATCGGCGAGCCGATCGCTCCGCTGGCGGCTGTCCGCCCCGAGCTGCCCGGAGCAGATGACCGAGGCGGTCGACGCCGCGCTCGACCCCGATCCGGAGGAGCGCCCGCTCGCCTCCGAGCTGGGCGCTGCGCTTGCGGCCCACACCGGCGAGCTCGACGGCGATCCGCTGCCGCCGACCGTCGGCATCGACGGCGACGCGCCTTCCTCGAGCCTCGGCGCGCGCCCGAGGTCGCCCGCTTCCTCCCGGAGCAGGCATCGCGGCGCTCGGGCTCGCGGCTCTGATCGCGACCGGAGCGCCGGCGCCGATCGCCGTGGCGGCGCTCATCCCGGTGCTCCTGGCGCTCGGCCGGCTACGCCCGCGCTACGCCCTGCAGCTCAGCTCTGGTCCTGCTCTGGCTCGTCCTCGGCGCGGGAGAGCCGGGGGTGGCCGCCATGGTCGCCGTTCTGGGCGCCCCCTGCTGCTGGCCGCGATCGACCCGGAGGCGATCGCCCTGCCGGCCTGCGCGCCGCTTCTGGGCCTGGTGGGCCTGGGCCCGGTCTATCCGGCCTTCGCCGGGCTCACGCGCGGCGCCGCCAGCCGCGCCCTGCTCGGCGGCATCGGATATCTCTGGCTCGCTGCCTGGGAGAAGCTCGCCCACCGCACCCTGCTGCTCGGCCCGGTTGCCGATCCGCCCGCCCACTGGACCGGATCTGCCGGCACGGCCCTCAGCGACGTGGTGGCGCCGCTGATCGACGGCTTCGGTTCTGCCGGGGCAGGCGTCTTCGCGCGTCGCGGCCTGGGCGCTGCCGCTGCTTGATCCGCGGGCCGCACGCCGGTTCTCGATGCCCTCGGGGCGCTGCTCTGGGCGGCGGGGCTGATCTCGGCGCTCCGCCTGGTCGCCGGCGGCTCGAGGTCCGCCCGGGCTCCGTTCGGCGCCCTGGCTGGCGGCCGATCGTCGCGGCCGCTGCTCACGCCGCACGGCTGGGCGCCGCAGGCCCTACCACGAGGGCCGGCTCGAGGAGCGCGGCTCCGATGCTGCTCGCGTAGCGAACCCACTAGCATTTCGCCCGCAGTGCGAAGGTGCAATGCGAGGTGTATGCGAGCGCGCGTCAGGCGCAACCCGTTTATTCAGGCGCGACCCGTTTAGTTCGGCGCGACCCGTTTAATCGGCTGCGGCAACCGAGAAGAGGAGCTCCCGATCAGCGTTCTGCGCAACCTTGAAGCTCGCATCGAGGGCCTCGTCGAGGGCGTCTTCAGCCGCGCCTTCAGCTCCGGCGTGCAGCCGGTCGAGATCGCGCGCAAGCTCGCCAAGGAGATGGACGCCCACAAGACCGCCGTCGGTCGCAGCGGGTCTACGTGCCCAACGAGTACACGGTCTGGCTCTCCCCGGAGGACCGCGAGCGCTTCAAGGACTACGAGTCGCTCGCTCGAGCAGGAGCTGAGCGGCCACCTGCTCGAGCACGCCCGCCACCACGACTACGACCTGCTCACCCGGCCGGTGGTCGACCTCGGACCAGGACGAGCGGCTGCGCCTCGGCGAGTTCGGGATCCAGACCCGCCTGGTCGCGGCCGCCCGCAGCGGCAGGGCGCCGAGCCGGAGCAGGGCGAGCAGGGTCACACGATGGTCTACTCGGCGGCCGCAGGCGCAGAAGGCCGCAGTCCAAGCGCCGTCCGCGATGCCGCGCTGCTCGGAGACCCGGGCGATCGTCTCGCGTGGACGACCGCCGCTACGTGCTCGACGGGCCGACGGCGACGCTCGGGCGCTCGAAGGAGGCGCGACTGCGTGCATCGACGACCCCAACGTCTCGCGCCGCCACGCCGAGCTGCGCCGCTCGAGCGTCGGCGGACTGGCAGATCGTCGACCTCGGCTCGACCAACGGGGTCAAGGTCAACGGCCGCCGGGTCGCCATCGACCCGGCTCTGCTCCGGGCGACGAGGTCACCCTCGGGACCGACGATCTTCGCTCTTCGACATCGAGCAGTAGACAGCGATCTACGAGCCGCTCGCGGTAGCGCTCAAGTTCGGCTTCCTCGCCGTCCTCTACCTGTTCCTGCTCTGGGTGACGCGCAGCGCGCTGCAAGGACCTGCGCGCGCACGCGCCCCGCCCGGCCTCGAGACCGGCTACCACCAGGCGGCCCGGCGGCTTCGAGCCGCCGGCGACGGACGCGTCCTGGCTGGTCGCCGAGCAGCGGCGGCGGCCTCGACGCAGGGCGAGCGCTTCGACCTCTTCGGCGGCCTCTCGATCGGCCGCTCCGGCCGACGCCGACGTGCCGCATCGACGACCGCTACGCCTCCGGCATCCACGCCCGCGATGTTCAACCGCGGCGGGCGCATACTTCGTCGAGGACATGAACTCGACCAACGGCACCCTCCTCAACTGGCGCGAGCTGCACGGCGAGGCGGAGCTGCACGACCGGCGACGTGATCCGGATCGGCGACACCGAGTTCCGCTTCGAGGCGTGTGACCTGATGCTGAGAGTCGCCGAGCAGGCGCTACAGCACCGACACCGGCCGCCAGCGGCAGCGCCAACGAGGACTCGTTCTTCGCCCGCGCGCCGCTCTTCGCCGTCGCCGACGGGATGGGCGGCGCGCAGGCCGGCGAGGTCGCCTCGAGGCCGCCGCCGAGCGCCTTCGAGCGCGCGACCTCGCCGACGAGCCTCGCCGGAGCGCTGCTGCGCGAGACGATCGCCAAGCGGCCAACCGCGAGATCCACGAGCTCGCCCAGCGAGGACTCCTCCCGGGCCGGGATGGGGACGACGACTGACCGCCGCGATCGTCGACGCCGGGACGACGAGGTCTGCATCGGCCACGTCGGCGACAGCCGCGCCTACCGGCTCCGCGACGGCCAGCTCGAGCGCCTGACCCAGCGACCACTCGCTGGTCGAGGAGCTGCGCCGCCAGGGGCAGCTCACCGAGGCGCAGGCCGAGGACCACCCGCAGCGCTCGATCATCACCCGCGCGCTCGGGCCCGGAGCCGGAGGTCGAGCGTCGACACGATGACCTTCCCGGCCGCGCGCACGGCGACGTCTTCCTGCTCTGCTCGCGACGGGCTGACGACGATGGTCTCCGACGACGAGATCGCGCACGTCCTGCTCGGCGCGCGCGACCTCGATGGACGCGGCGGTGCAGCGCGCTGGTCGACGACGCCAACCGAGCGCGGCGGGCGCGACAACATCACGGCGATCGCCTTCCGCCTCGGCCGACGCCGGCGCCAGGAGGCGGCAGCGAGGGCGCGACGCTGATCGTCGCCGACCGCCGAGCAGGCCGGGCTGACCGGCCGAGGCGCGCTGCGGGCGGCGAGCCGACCGGCTGCGCGGCGCCGCGGGAACGATGCCGCACGCCAGCCGGCGCCGCAGGCGGTTGCTCGCGGTGCGCCGCCGGCCTGGCCGCGATCGCGGTCGATCGTCGTCGGTGGTGCTGGTACGGCCGGCTCGGTCTACTTCCTCGGCACCGACGACCACGGCAGCGTCGCCCTCTACCGCGGGCCTGCCCTACGAGCTGCCCTTCGGCGTGAAGCCTCTACGAAGCAGTACTCGAGCCCGGTCCAGGCCGGGACGCTCTCCGAGGACGCCGCGAGGCGGTCACCGGCCACGACGCTGCGCTGCAAAGACGACGCGACCGGCTCTCATCAATGACATCGACCAGAGGCCGAGGGCGCGGCCTCAGCGGGCGCCGCGCGCCAGGCCGCGCAGCAGACGGCCAAGCAGCAGGCGCAGGCCCAGAAGCGAAGCTAGCGGCCCGGCAGCGAAGCAGGCCGGCTTGAGCGCCCGCACCCGCGAGCTCGTCGCCCTGATCCCGGTCGCCCTGCTGGTCACGGCCGGCTTCACCGCCGTGCTGATCACCGAGATCGGACCAGCTCGGCAACCTCAGCGTCTTCTACGGCGCCTACTTCCTCGCGGTCTGCGTCGCCACCCACATCGTCATCTGCGGATCCGCCTGCCCGACGCCGATCCCTACCTGTTCCCGCTGGTGCGCGCTGCTGACCGCGTTCGGCCTGGTGATGCTGTTACCGGATCGACGAGGGCCTGGCCCGCGACCAGGCCAACTGGTTCGTGCTCGGCCTGATCCTCTTCGCGCGACGATCCATCTTCCTGCGCGACTACGACGCGCTCGAGCGCTACCGCTACCTGATCGCGCTCGCCGGGATCGCTGCTGCTGCTCGCGCCGCGGTTGCTCGGGCATCGGCGCACAGGTCAACGGCGCCTACCTCGGCGTCGACCTCGGGCCGCTCACCTTCCAGCCGGCCGAGTTCGCGAAGATCTGCATCGTCGTCTTCCTCGCCAGCTACCTGCGCGAGCACCGCGAGGTGCTGATCGTCGGCGCCCGCAGCGTGCTCGGGCGTGACCCTGCCGCCGCTCAAGCACCTCGGGCCGCTGCTCGTCGTCTGGGGCGCCGCGATGGTGCATGCTGGTCTTCATCCGCGACCTCGGCAGCTCGCTGATGTTCTTCGGCGCCTTCCTCGCCCTGCTCTACGTCGCGACCGGCCGGCTTCTCCTTCGTCGTCATCGGCATGGCGATGTTCGTGGTCGGCGCCTGGTTCTTCGCCTCACACGTGCCGCGCACGTCCACGACCGGTTCGACATCTGGCTCGATCCCTACCACGACCCGAGCGGCACGCGGCTACCAGCTCCTCGCAGTCGATCTTCGCCCAGGCCGACGGCGGGCTGTTCGGCAAGGGCTTCGGGCGAGTCGCTGGTTCAGCTGACCCGGCTGCCACGGCGGCTTCCCGACCGCTGCGCGATCCTGCCCGCGCCGCACACCGACTTCATCTACGCGCGTGATCGTCAACGAGCTCGGGCTCTTCGGCGGCTGCGGCGGTGGTCCTGATCTACGCGCTGATCGCCGCGCGCGGGCTTCAAGATCGCGCTGCTCGCCGAGGACGGCTTCTCGAAGCTGCTCGCCACCGGCCTCACCGCGGTCTTCGCGATCCAGGCCTTCGTGATCATCGGCGGCGTCACCAGGGTGATCCCGCTGACCGGCGTCACCCTGCCCTTCATCAGCTACGGCGGCAGCTCGATCGTCGCCAACTTCATCCTGCTCGGCGCTGCTGCTGATGATCTCCGACAAGCGCGCCGCGGCGTGCGGCTCCGAGCGAGATCGAGGAGCTCGGCTCGATGAACAGCCAGATCGTCAAGCTCTTCGGCTTCATCGCTCGTCCTCTACGCGCTGCTGTTCGGCTTCACGTCCTACTGGTCGGTCTTCGACGCCGAACGCGCTGAAGCGAACAAGGACGCAACCAGCGCGCCGCTGCTCGAGCAGCAGCAGATCAAGCGCGGCCGCATCCTCGCCGCCGACGGCGCCGTGATCGCCCGCTCGGTGCCCGAAGGGCAGGCGGCAACAGCCAGCGTCTACGTGCGCCACTACCCGCGAGGGCGCGCCTGTTCGGGCAACCCGATCGGCTACAGCTTCGTCGACGCAGGGCGACGGTCGAGCTTCGAGCGCTTCCACAACGACGAGCTGGTCGGCAACAAGACCGAGTTCCTCTCGATCCTCGACGAGCTCCGGGGCCACGCCAGGAGGGCGACGACGTGCGTCATCAACCTCGATCCGGCGGCGCAGCGAGGCGGCCGTCGAACGGACCTCGAGCCGGCCGGCTGCGGCGCGGTCGTCGCGATCGACCCGTCGACGCGGCGAGGTCAGGGCGATGGCTCGAGCATCCCGGTACGACCCCAACCGAGATCCCGAACGAACTTCGTCGAGAGCTGAACCGCGACAACGAGCGCGCCGCTCTTCAACCGCGCGACCCAGGCCGGCTACCCGCCCGGCTCGACGATGAAGGTCGTGACCGCGCACGGCGGCGCTCGACAGCGGCGACGTTCACACCCGACTCGACGCTCAGCGGCGCTCCCGCAGGACGATCGACGGGCGTGCCCCTCGCCAACGACTTCGGCGGCGAGCAGCTTCGGCGACATCGACACTGACCACCGCGCTCACCAACTCGGTCAACACCTGGTTCGGCCCAGGTCGGCGAGAAGGTCGGCGAGGACACGATGTTCGAATACATGGACCGCTTCGGCTTCAACGCCAAGCCTCGCGCTCGACCTACCCGGGCTACCAGCTGGCGGCGAGCGGCGTCTACGACGGAACAGGCCGCTGCTCGGCCCCAGCGACCCGATCGACATCGGCCGCGTCGCGATCGGCCAGGAGCGGCTGCGCGTGACGCCGCTGCAGATGGCCGAGGTCGCCGCGACGGTCGCCAACAACGGCGAGCTGATGGAGCCGCGGCTCTGGTCGACGGGTGATCGACCCCGACGGCGCGCGATGACCGAAAGCTCGATCCGGCCCAGTACGAGCCAGCTGATGAGCGAGGAGACGGCCGTCGCAGCTCAACACGATGATGCAGAGCGTGGTCAGCGAAGGAACCGGGACCAGCGCGGCGATCCGTCGGGCATCGACGTCGCCGGCAAGACCGGCACGGCGGAGATCTCGACAGGCGTCAACGACGCCTGGTTCATCGGCTTCGCCCCGGCCGACGACCCGCAGATCGCGATCGCGTGCATCGTCGAGCACACCGAGCGGCTTCGGCGGCCGACCTGCGGACCGATCTTCAAGGCCGTGGCCGAAGTCGATCCTCCAGCGGAACGATCTGGATGGCTGCATGCCTGCAGTGAGCAGGGGACCGTCGTCGACGAGCGCTACCGGCTCTGACCGCAAGATCGGCTCGGCGGGATGGCCGACGTCTGGCTCGCCGACGACACCGAGCTCGACCGCAAGGTCGCGATCGAAGATCCTGCACGACCGCTTCGCCCAGGACGCGCGAGTTCGTCGAGCGCTTCCAGCGCGAGGCCGCAGTCGGCCGCCGGCCTCCAGCACCCGAACGTCGTCGGCGTCTTCGACCGCGGCGACGTTCGACGGCACCTACTTCATCGCGATGGAGTACGTCGAGGGCCCGTCGCTGAAGGACCTGGTCGACGGCGGGCTGACGCCCGAAGCGACGCGATCGACTTCACCCGCCAGGTCCTCGAGCGCCGCCCGCTTCGCGCACCGCAACGGGATCGTGCACCGCGACCTGAAGCCGCAGAACGTCCTGATCGACGACGAGGGCGAGCCCGCGTCGCCGACTTCGGCATCGCCCGCGCCGGCGAGCTCGAGCATCACCGCAGACCGGCTCGGTGATGGGCACCGCCGCAGTACCTCTCGCCGGAGCAGGCGCAGGGGCAAGCCGACCACGCCTCGCTCGGACATCTACTCGATCGGCGTGATCCTCTACGAGGCGCTCACCGGCCGGGTCCCGTTCGAGGGCGACAGCGCCGTCGCCGTGGCGCTGAAGCAGGTCTCCGAGGCGCCCCGGCGGCCGAGCGCGATCAACCCCGAGCGTCTCCCGGCCCTCGACGCCGTGGTGATGCGGGCGCTCGCCAAGGACCCCGACGCCCGCTTCAAGGACGCCGACGCCTTCCTGCAAGGCCCTGGACGCCGCCGAGAAGGCCCCGTGACGCGCCACGCCCCGAGGACACCGCCGCCTACGCCGCGGTCCGCCCGAGGGGAGACCGACGTGCCGGGCGATCGGAGCACTACGACGAGCGAGGAGCACTGGGAGCGCGACCGCCGGCGCCGCCGCTGGCGCTGGATCATCGTCGCTGCTCGCGGCGCGGCGTCGCGGCGCTGGTCGCCTATCGCGCTGACCCGGCCGTCGCACGATCGTCGGGTCCCCGACGTGATCGGGCAGGACGTCGCCGCAGGCGGACCCAGATCCTCGACGGCAAGGGCTTCGATGTCGGCGATCAAGGCGGTGCCCAGCGGCGCGCCCGCGAAACCAGGTCGTCGAGCAGGACCCGATCCCCGACCGACCGCGGCGGCGGCAAGGCCGAGGAGGGCTCGACGGTGACCGCTCAGCGTCAGCTCCAGGGCCCGCGATCGTCGCCGTGCCCGACGTCGCCGGCTTGAAGCGCGGCCGAGGCGACGAAACGGCTCGGAAAAGGCCGGGCTTCAAGGTGACGACGTGGAGCAGCGAGTTCTCGAAGACGGTGCCCGAGGGCAGGGCGATCGGAACGCGAGCCCGCCGCCGGTACCCAGCTCTCGACCAGCCAGGTCGTCACGCTGCGTCGGTCTCGCGCGGGACGAACACAGGTGGTGGTCCCGAGCGTCGTCGGTCTCGACGACCAGGCCGCCCTCGCCGCTGCGCTTCAGAACGCGGGACTCTCCGGGGTCCGAGGTGCAGACGCGACTCGACCGAGCCGGAGGGCAAGGTGCTGAGCCAGAGCCCCGGCGCGGGCAAGCTGGTCGCCGGGGCTCGCAGGTGACGATCTTCGCTTCGACCGGGGCGATCACCGTTCCCGATGTGGTCGGGCAGGCCCGGAAGACGGCCGTGAACGGCGCTGAAGAAGGCGGGCTTCACCGTCGGCAGTGACGGAGGAGACCACCGCCGACCCGGCTCAGGTCGGCCGGGTGATCTCCGAGTTCCCGCCCGCTGGCTCGCCGGGGCCGTCGCGGCGACACGGTGAACGATCTCGGTCGGGGTGGCCGCCCCCGACCACGACCACCGGGCGCATGAGGGTCGCCGTCCTCGGCGGCGGGATCTCGAGCGAGCATGAGGTCTCGCTGCGCTCGGCGGCTTCGGTGGCGCGCCGGGCTGCGCGAGGCGGGGCACGAGACGGTCGAGGTGACGATCGAGCCGCGACGGGCGCTGGACCGCCGGGGGCGAGCCGGTCGAGTTCGCCCCGGGCGAGGGCCTGCTCGGGCTGCGACGCGGTCTTCCCTGTCACTGCACGGCCCCGCGGGGAGGACGGCAGCGTCCAGGGGCTGCTCGAGGTGCTCGACGTCCCCTACGCCGGCTCCGACGTCGAGTCCTCGGCGATCTGCATGGACAAGCTCGTCTTCAAGGGACCTGCTCGCCCGCCACGAGCATCCCGCAGGTCGACTTCTGCCGCGTCGGAGAGGACGGCTGGCGGAGATCGCCGCCGGCGTTCGGGCAGCCGGTCTGGGTGAAGCCCGCCCGGCTCGGCTCGAGCGTCGGCATCGCCGCCCGCCTCCGGCGACGGTGGACGCGCGCCGTCGAGGACAGGCCGAGGCGTCACGACCCGCGGGTGATCGTCGAGGCCGTCGGCGCCCGGCAAGTGGAGGTCGAGTGCTCGCTGCTCGGCAACGAGGAGCCCGCCGCCTCGCCGCCCGGGCGAGATCGTCACCAACGGCCCGATTGGTACGACTACGAGGCCAAGTACGCGGAGGGCGGCATGGAGCTGCGCGTGCCCGCGAGCATCTCGAGCACGGCCGAGGAGCGGGTCCGCGAGCTGGCCCGCCAGGTGTTCACGCTCTGCGGCTGCAGCGGCCTGCGCCCGCTGCGACTTCTTCGTCGATGGACGACGGCAGGTGCTGGTCAACGAGCTCAACACGATCCCCGGCTTCACCGAGACGAGCGTCTACGCAAGCTCTTCGAGGCCGACGGCATCGCCTATCCGGAGCTCTGCGACCGCGCTGGTCAAGCTCGGCGATCGAGCGCTGCCCGATGCAGGCGCAGAGCGCTGCGAGTTCGTACCGGCCGCTAGCTACTCGAGCAGCTTGACGTCGACGATCTCCATCTGGTAGCGGCCCGGGTCGTCCTGGCCGATGGGCCTTGGTGATCCAGATCAGGAAGTGACCGAGCCGGCTCGCCGGGCAGCGTCGATCGGCCTCGCTCTCGCCGTCGCTCGACGTTCGTCGACGGTCGCCCCAGTCCGGCGAGCGCGGCTCGGCAGGCGACCCGCTCGACTCGTAGATCTCGCGCGTCGCAGCCGGGTCGTGAGCGCCTCGGATCACCATCTGACTTCGCGGTAACCGTCTCGCCTGCGTCGATCGCCGAGGCCGACGCCGTCCTTTGAGCGCCGCCGAAGTCCGCGGTGTCGTAGTGCTCGGTCGACCAGGCGGTTCCGGTCGGATTGCAGTCGACCGCGAGCTGCTCGGTCCCGGTCTCCCGCCGGTCGCCCTCCGGGTCGAACTCGCTGGCGGCGTCGATCGAGAGCGTACCGTCGACGCCGCCGGTGCCCGGTCGTCGGCTTGTCGACTGCCCGAGCTCACCCTCGCCGCCGAAGATCATCGCCGCGCGCGACCAGTGCCATGGCGACGACCAGCGCCAGCATGCGATCCCGAGCCCGAGATCCGCCGCCTGCGTCCGAGCGCAGGCGCCGGTGCCTTGGCGGACTGAGTCGAGCACGCTGGTCGCCTCGCCGGTCGTCCAGCCGCGCGCGGGCGGCCTCGACCTCGAGCGCTGCTCGAGAGTCGTCGGACCATCTCGCGCGATCGTCTGAGTAGCGGTCGCCGCGGGTCCTTGGCGGTCGACGCGCTCGATCGCCGGCGCGACCGCGGCGCGAGACCTCCGGCCGGCGCTGCTGCACGTCGGGCAGCGGCTCGTTGACGTGCTTCATCGCCACGCCGACCTGGCTCTCGGCGTGGAACGGGACCTCGCCGGTGAGCATCTCGTAGAGCACGACGCCGAGCGAGTAGATGTCGGAGCGCGCGTCGACGTCGTGGCCCATCGCCTGCTCGGGCGAGACGTAGTCGGTGGTGCCGAGCACGCGCCCGGTCGGCGGTCATGCCGTCCTGCTCGAGCTGAGCGGGCGATGCCGAAGTCGGTCACCTTCGCCCGGCCCTCGGCGTCGATCAGGACGTTCTGCGGCTTGACGTCGCGGTGGACGATGCTGCGGGCGTGGGCGGCGCTGAGGCCGCGCGCGATCTCGATCGCGTAGGCGATCGCCTCGTCGACGCGGCAGCGCCCGACGCCGGCGATCCGCTGCTTCAGCGTCTCGCCCTCGACGTACTCGAAGACGATGTAGGGGTGGCCGCCGTCCTCACCGGCGTCGATCACCGCGACGACGTTGGGGTGGGAGAGCTGCGCGACCGCGCGCGCCTCCTGGCGGAAGCGCTCGAGCTGGTCGGCCTGCTCGGACATCTCGCGGTGCATGCACCTTGACCGCGACCTGGCGGTCGAGCGTCTCGTCGCAGCGCCAGGTAGACGGTCGACATGCCGCCCGAGCCCAGCTTGGATTCCGAGGCGGTAGCGGCCCGAGGTACGGTCGAGCTCAAAGCGTTCCAAGGCTTCTGCTGACGTCCATCGGCTGTATTTTCGCCCGCGGCCGGGCCGTTTACGCTGCTGAGCGCCCGACCGGAATGATGACTGTCCAGGTCCGCTTCACCACACCGACCCCGCCTGCCCCTGGTCCTGGGCGGCCAGAGCCCGCGGTCAGGCGGCTGATGGGAGTTCGAGGCGGAGAGCTCGAATTCATACCTGGGTGATGGGCGGGCTGGCACGCGCAGCTACGAGCGGGCGAATCTCCTCTGATGTCGTCTCGCAGTGGCTGGTCGATGACGGCCGGAGGCGGGATGCCGTGCGACCCGAGGATCTGGGCGGGAGACCCCGCTCGGGTCGACCTACCCGGCCTGCCAGGCGGTCAAGGCGGCAGCGGAGCAAGGGCGCTCGGGACGCACTCTACCGGTACCTGCGCGCGCTGCGCGGAGGCATCATGTTCGAGCGCCGCAAGCTGGACCACGCCGAGGCCCTGATCGACCGCCGCCGGGCAGTCACGAGGATCGACCGTGCCCGCTTCGAGGTTACGATCTCCGCTCCGCGTCGCGATCACCGAGTCGTCCGGGAGCCGACCTCGAGGAGGTGCAGAAGTCCCCGGACGAGGCGCGTGAGGCAGGCGCCATCCATCGCAGCGGCTGGGGCCGGGAGCCGGATCAGCTTCCCGTCGGCGGTCTTCGTCCAGGGAGGACGGCAGCCGCTCCGTGGCGCCTGGGGCAGCGATTCCGCCGACGTGGAGAGATGCGCGAAGCGGCACGCGTGGGCAGCACGGGGGAAGCAGCGGGCGAATCGAGGGAGTCCCTGGAGCCGCTCGACGCGATCCGGCGGTTCGGTCGCTGCGCGACGAGCTGTGGCTCCGAGGTGCTCAGCGGGCCGTCCGCGGCCCGTGGTGGAGGGCGGAGCTCTGGGCGCTGGCGCGGGACTGGAAAGCTGAAGCCCGTCCCGGCGCTGACGGGGACGATCTGGGAGCGCGGCCTGAGCCCTGACGACCGTGCCCGTGCCTCGCCGGTCGGCGCCCGTCCGATCCGCTACCGCTTGGCGTCGGGGTAGTGCGCGCTGGCGGCCCGAGATGCGGCGTCTTCGTCGTCACCGCCCGACGACGACCACGCAGAACCCGCAGCCCAGGTTGAAGACCTCTGCCATCTCCTCGTCGCTCGACGTCGCCCAGCTCACTGGATCAGCGTGAAGATCCCCGGGACCGGCAGCGGATCGTCGATCTCGTAGCCGACCTCGGCCTGCAGCCGCAGCAGGTTGCCCAGGCCACCCGAGGTGATGTGGGCGAGGCCGCGGACGTCGACCTCGGAGCGGAGCAGCTCGACGACCGGCTTGACGTAGATCTCGGTCGGCTCGAGCGAGGACGTCGCCGAGGGGCCGCCCCGAGCCGCTCGTCATCGAACGGGATCTCGGCAAGCGCCGAGCGCGCAGAGTGTAGCCGTTGGAATGGAGGCCTGACGAGGGCAGGCCGATCACCGGGTCGCCAGGCTCGATCGAGGCGCGCCCGTGACGAGCGAGTCCAGGGCGACCAGCCCCGGAAGCAGGCGCCAGCGAGGTCGAGCCCGTTGATCGATCTCGCCGAGCTGGGCGAGCTCGCCGCCGACGATCTCGATTCCGGCGAGCTCCGCGCCGCGGCCAGGCCCGTCGCCGATCGCCGCGGCGATCGTCGGCGTCGCGCGTCGACTGGCCAGGTAGTCGACCATCGCCAGCGGGCTCGGCGCCGACGCAGACCACGTCGTTCACGTTCATCGCGACGCAGTCGATGCCGACCGTGTCCCAGCGGCCCGAGTTGCTCGGCGACCACGAGCTTCGTCCCGACGCCGTCGGTGCTCAGCGCGATGCCGGTTCGGTCGTCGAGCCGGACGACGTTCGCGTAGTGGCCGCTGGCGAGCACCTGGCGGCTCTCGCCGGTGGCAGCACGCGGCCAGAGGCGGAGACGAGGGACGCGACGGCCGCGTCGGCGTCACCCTGGCTGACGCCCGCTCGCGCGTAGCGCGTCCTCGGTCACCGAACCTCCTCCCGCGCAGGCGGAACTCGGGGACGGGCCGGTCTCGGCCGTCTGTGCCCAGGTCGCGCCGTTGCCGTGGCTGGCGAGCCATTGCCGGAGACGAAGCTCGTCCGGTGCGCGAAGCCGTGAGCCTCGACGCCGCCGCCGGCGGGAGGCGCGCCACAGCCGTCCCAGCACCACCCGGCGAGGCCCGCTCGATAGTGCCGCGTACGGCCACAGGCGCTGTCGCGCTCGACGAACCGGATCAGGGCCTGAGAGGCCAGGGTGGAGCCGAACGAGGCGGCGGTTCCCGGCGGCGAACGCCGCGCCCTGCTCCGGGGGCAGCCGGCGGCGCCGCGAGCCGCACGCCCTTGAGCAGCGCCGCCCCGACGATCACGGGCAGCGCGACCGTCCGCGTGAGAGCATGTTGGCGTGGCTGCCGGGTGAAGCCGCGCCAGCGGGCGACGCTCGAGGGTGGCGCCGTTGCGCGGACGCCGCGGGCGAGGGCGGCTCCGCCTGTGCAAGCCGAGCGCGAGCCCATCGGCGGCGGTGGCCTGGCCACGGATCCGGCGCTGCTGTGGATCGCGGTCGGCGGCGACCATCGCGCCGGCCCCGGCAGCAGGCCCGCGGCGGTGGGCGCCGAGCGCCGAGATGGCGATCGATCAGCTCGCTCGAAGAGAACGCCGAAGGCTGCAGTCGGCAGGAAGGAGAGGCCGAGGACGGCCGCCTTGCGCCGGTCAAAGGTGCGGAAGCTCCTCGGGGATCACCTGCCGCTGGCCGACAGAGCAGCGCGGCCGCCGCGGCCGGCGTGCAGAGCGACGCCGAAGGCCTTCTCGACCTCGGCATCCGCCGTCCTCCGGTCGCCAGCCCGAGAACCAGGGAATCATGAGCGAGGTGAGCGGAGCTCGAGACCGGAGAGCTGGTAGCTCGGTCGGCTCCCTGGACCGCGCGCGGAGGACGATCGCCCCTCGACGGCTTCATCAGCTCGGTCGCGGGCTCGACCCGGCCGCGCCTGCGCTTCCAGAGCGCGTACACGATCAGGGCCACGATCGCCGCGAGCACCGCATAGTCGAAAGTGCAGCCGGTCCGCCAGTCATCCCACTTGCTCCCCACCTAGCAATACGTAAC
>ERZ1370068.4054-contig-3149_pt1 | contig 23872 bp, 38 predicted proteins | sample MGYA00561227_ERZ1370068 | MGnify/ENA primary metagenome ERZ1370068 (study PRJEB38410, sample SAMEA6850437) | metagenome | study: Metagenomic assessment of the ecological functions of the soil: analysis of the soil microbiota associated with the...
GCCAGCCGCGCCTGTTGCTGCGCCCGCCGCAGCCGCGCCTCGCTCTCCGCCAGCGCCAGCTGGGCCTTCTTGCGGTCACTGATGTCGATGGCGACGCCGCCGAGCGCGACGATGCGGCCGGCGGCATCCCGGATCGGAAACTTCACCTCGTAGGTCCACTCCGGACCGAGGTCCGTGAACTGCACTTCGCGCGCCACGACGTGGCCAGTGTCCACGACCTCGCGCTCGATCGCCTCCACTTGCGCCACGCCAACGCTGCCCGACAGATCGGGCAGGCGCTGTCCGAGGATCGCGGCGGCATCGAGATCCCAGGCCGCTTCGACGCCGCGGTTGATCATGAGATAGCGGCCCTGCAGATCCTTCACGACCATGTCGAAGGGCGCATTGTCCATGAAGCTTGCGGAATCGCGCCTCGCTCTCGGCGAGCGCCAGCTCGGCCTTCTTGCGGTCGGTGACGTCGACGGCGACGCCGCCGATCGCGACCATCGCGCCGGTGGCATCCCGGATCGGGAACTTCACCTCGAAGGTCCAGGGCAGCGCAGTCCGCTCGGGAAAAACACCTCGGCCGTTGCGGCTTTGCCGGTCGCAATGACCTCACGCTCGAGGGTGTCGACGGCCATGGCCCCTGCCGATGCGGACAGCTCGGACGTTCGCCGGCCGATGATCTCCCGGGCCGGCCGGCCGGAAGGCCAGCTCGATCCTGTTGTTGAGCAGGACGAACCGGCGATCGAGGTCCTTGATCGCCACGGCCACCGGCGCGTTGTCCATGAAGCTGCGCATGCGCTCCTCGCTCTCGCGCAGCGCCTGCTCCGCCGTTTTCTGATCGGTGACGTCCTGCACGGTTCCGACCAGGCGTGCGGCCATTCCCGCGGCGTCCAGCTCCTGCTCGCAGCTGTCCCGCAGCCAGACGACGCGGCCATCAGGCCGGCGCACGCGGTATTCGAGGATGCCGGGCTCAAGATGATCCCGCTGTCGCACCAGGCTCGCGGCCACCCTGTCGCGGTCCGCCTCGTGAACGAAACACAGATATTGGTCGTCGGTCTGGATGTCCTGCGCCGAGCCGACGCCAATGATCTCCGTGTATTCCTCGCCGAAGACGTATTCGCGCGCCACCGGATCCCAGGACCAATAGGCCAGCTTGGCTCGCCGCTGCGCATCCTTGAGCCGCTCCTCGCTCGCGCGCAGCGCGCGCTCGGCCTGCTTGCGTTCGGAGACGTCCTGGGTGATGCCGCCGATGGCGACGACGTGCGGCCGCCGGAATCGCGCACGGGGAAGCGGACGGTGAGGGAATCGGCGTAGCTGTCCATCGCGGGATCGCTGTATTCGAACATGACGGGCACGCCGCGCTCCAATACCTCGTGGTCCTCGGCGGTGAACCGCTCGGCGAGCGACGGCGGGTAGATCTGCGCCGGCGTCTTGCCGCAGATCTCCGCAGCCGTCATGCCCTGAAACTGCTCGACGGCGCGGTTCACGAGCTGGTAGCGGAGGTCCGTGTCCTTCAGATACATCGCGAAGGGCGCGTGATCGAGGAACCCGCGCAGCCGGGCCTCGCTGTCGCGCAGCGCCGCCTCCGCCCGCTTGCTCTCCGTGACGTCCTGGAGCGTGCCGCTCACGGCGACGCGCCGCCCGCCGGCGTCGCGCTCGACCTCGCCGATCTCCTCGACCCAGATGACCGTGCCGTCGGGCCGCAGGATCCGGAATTCGGCGATGAAAGTATCCCGGCCCGCCTCCACTTCGGCATAGAGGCGCCAGAGGGCGGCGCGGTCCTCGGGATGGACGAGGGCGTTGTAACCGGCATCGGCGACCGGCAGATCGGCGTCCACAAGGCCCAACGCAAACCCCGAGCCCGGCGCCCAGACGTAGCAATCGGTGTCGAGATCCCATGACCAACAGGCCAGTTTCGCCTGCAGCTGGGCACGGCGCAGGCGCGCCTCGCTCTCGCGCAGGGCATTCTCGGCCCGCTTGCGCTCGGTGATGTCCTGGGTGAAGCCGCCGATGCCCACGACGTTGCCCCGGCTGTCGCGTACCGGGAACTTGACCGCGAGGCTGTCGCGATAGAGGACGCGCGCCGGATCGTGACTCTCGCGGCGCGATCAATTGGCCGAGGGCCATGACACTCGTGATCGGAGGCGGCGAACAGCTCGAGCGTGCTCGCGCGGCAGCACATCGAAGACGGTCTTGCCGCGCAGTTGATCCTCGCTGACACCCTCGATGCGCTCGAACTCCCGATTGACGAGCTGGTATCTCCCCTCGATATCCTTGAGGTAGATCAGCATCGGCGCGTGATCCATGAAGGCGCGCATGCGCGCCTCGCTGTCGCGCAAGGCCTGCTCCGTCCGCTTGAGGGTGCTGATGTCGACGGCGATGCCGCCCAACGCCACCACCGTCCCGCCGGCGTCCCGGATCGGGAACTTGACCTCGTAGCTCCACTCGATCCACGGACGATTGGCGAAATGCAGCTCGCGCGCGACAGGCGCGCCTGCCGTCAGCACGGACCGGTCATGGGCTTCGACGATGTCGGCATCCTCGCTTGCCAGGAGATCGGCCGAGCGACGGCCGATGACGTCCTCGGGCTGGCGGCCGAAGAATTCAGCGTCATGCCGATTGAGCATGGTGAAGCGACCAGCGAGGTCCTTCACGAACATCCCGACCGGCGCATTGTCCATGAAGGCGCGCAGGCGGGCCTCGCTGTCGCGCAACGCGGTCTCGATCGACTTCTGCTCGGTGATGTCTTGGATCGTGCCGATCAGGCGGGTCGGCTTTGCGGTCGGCCCGGCCTGGAACTCCGCCAGTTCGCGCATCCAACCGACGCTGCCGTCGGTGCGGAAGACCCGGTATTCGAGTGCATAAGGCGTGTTGCCGGCGATCGCCCGCTGGTAGGCGTGGGCGACCCTGGCGCGATCCTCCGGATGAACGATCTTCAGGTAGTCGCCATCCGTATTCGGGACTGCGTCCGCCGGTGCGCCCAGCACCTCGGCCATGTAATCGGAGCGGTATAGGCGCGGCCGGCGGCCGCGGTGTCCTCCAGCCAATAGGCGATGCGGGCGCGGCGCTGGGCTGCCAGCAGCAGCGCCTGGTTCTCGCGCAGGGCTTCCTCGTTGCGCTTGTGCTCGGTGACGTCCTGGATGGTGCCGACCAGGCGGCGCACGCGGCCGGTGGCATCGCGCTCCTGCTCGCACATGTCGCGCAGCCATATGACCTGACCGTCCGGCCGGCGCCAGCGATACTCGATGACGCAGGGTTCGAGCCGCACGGTCTGGCCGAGAAAGGCCTCGGCGACCCAAGCCCGGTCGTCCTCGTGGATGTAGGGAGGAATTGGTCGTTGGTCGCCATGATCCTCCACCGGGAGGCCCAGGATCTCGGCGGCCTCCGCAGCCAGCGACATAGCGCCCGCTTCCGCGTCCTACAGCCAGTAGGCCAGCCGGGCGCGTCGCTGGGCCTCCTTCAGAAGATTCTCGCTGTCCCGCATCGCCTGTTCGGCGCGCTTCGTCTCGGTGATGTCCTGGATCGAGCCGATGTAGCGGACGACCTCGCCAGGCCGCACCGAACTCGACCTTCGTGATGCCGCGGACCCAGATGGTCCGACCGTCGGCGCGCACGACGCGATACTCCCTGTCATAGGACTGGGGATGCTCGTTGGTCTCGCGGAACAGGTGCTCAACGCGCTCCCGGTCGTCCGGATGCACCACGGCGAGATAGGTCGTGTCGTCGTAGATCTGGGCGCCCGTGTAGCCGATGACCGCCTCGACGTTCTCGGACCAGACCGTGCGGTAGCCGCCTTCCTTGACCTGATGCCAGGAGGCAATCTTCGCCTGCCGCTCGGCCTCGATCAGGAAGGCCCGGTAGTCGGCGAGCTCGCGGTTCGCCTTGGCAAGCTGCGGCACTTCGAAGGTGGTGCGCAGGACATAGCGGACCGAACCATCCTCCCGCCTTGATCGGAGCGACGTTCGTGATCCAGCTCTCGGCGTCACGGCCGCGGCCATAGTCGTCCTGGCGTCCGAGGATCGGCTCACCGGTCTCGATGACGCGGAAATGATCGCGGCCGGCGCTGTCGCTCCGATAACGGGCCGGCCGCACTTCGTCGACCGGGCGGCCGATCACTTCGGACTGATGCACGCCATAGACATCCTCGAGACGCCGATTGAGCAGCACGATCCGCCGCTCGCGGTCGGTAATGCTGACGGTGACCGGAATGTGGTCGAGGACACTCTGGAAGATCGCCTGGTTGTCGCGCAGGCGCTGCTCGCGCTGCTTCAGCTCGTCGATCTGGGTGAAGATCGTGACCGTGCCGCCCTCGGAGGTTGGGCGGTCGCTGAAGCGGAACCAATGACCGTCGATATTGCGCTCGAGCAGCGCCCTGGGGATCGCGGTGCTGGAGCCAGCCGTGTCCGCGATCCGATCCGCCTCGCGGCCGATCGCAGCGGGCACCCGGCCGGCGGCGACGTGGGCGCGCAGGATGTCCGCGAACGAGCGCCCCGACCGCAGCAGATCCGGGTGCAGGCCGAACAGCTCGCGGTAGCGGCTGTTGCAGACGACAAAGGCGGTCTTGCGCGTCGTGAAGCGCGAAAGCCGTCGGACGAGGCCTCGATGCCGTCGACCAGCTGCGTGGCGCGGCGCGCTTCAGTTCCGCCTGTGTCGCGCGCAGCATGCGATTGTTCGTTTCGAGAAGCGATGCCTGGGCGCCGGCAAGATCGGTGTTGGCCGTCACAAAGCGAGCCCCGCATGCGCCCCGACGCCGCGATCTCCAGGGCGAGCACAATCGCGAGGGCGGCGACGACGAACACCTGCGCGACCAGCGAGAATCGCAGCCATCCGGCGTCGACCTGTGCGAAAACCATGCTCGCGGTCGTGCCCAAAGCCGCTGCGCAGCCCAGGCCGATCGCCGGCACGGACGCCCAACCAGCCGCTGGCCGGTCACGGCGAACGTCGGCACGCCATGGCTCCGTCGTCGATGCGCGTCCTGCGCGCTATTGCTCCCGCGGCGATGATTGCCTGCTCCCCTAGGCCGGAATCCCGAGCGGTCGCGAGCCACCCTCGGCAAGGCGACCACTGCTCGCGCCTCGGCCCGCCGGTCGCGACATCGCGACCGGACCAAGGCTCGAACGCTGGGTCGTGCGGACGCTAAGATTGAGTTGACGATTAACCTTTCAAAGGGTTAACGACCGCGGGCACTGCCGCCCGACAGGAAAAAAGAGCACCCCGCCCCACTCAGAACGCCACCTGGTCGCCGCCCTTCAGGCTGAGCATGGCGCGCGCCTCCTTCGGCGTCGCGACCTCCAGCGAGAGCGCCTCCAGGATGGTGCGGATGCGCGTCACCTGCTCGGCATTGCTCTTGCGCAAGCTGGCCCTTGCCGACATAGATGCTGAATCCTCGAGTCCGACGCGGACGTTGCCGCCCATGATCGCAGCCCATGCTGACGAAGGGCAGCAGCTGGTGGCGGCCGGCCGCGAGCACCGACCAGTGGTACTGGTCGCCGAACAGCTTGTCGGCGATGCGCTTCATGTGGACGACGTTCTCCGGATCGGCGCCGATGCCGCCGAGGATGCCGAAGATCGTCTGCACGAACAGCGGCGGCTTGACGAGGCCGCGCTCGAGGAAATGGGCGAGGGTGTAGAGATGGCCGACGTCGTAGCACTCGAACTCGAAGCGCGTGCCGCAGCCTTCGCCCAAGCTCCTTCATCGAGGCACTCGATGTCCTTGAAGGTGTTGCGGAAGATGAAGTCGCGGCGTGCGCCTCGAGGTGCTTCGGCTCCCACTCGTATTTCCAGCTCCTTGTAGCGGTCGAGCATCGGGATAGAGGCCGAAATTCATCGAGCCCATGTTGCAGGAGCGCCATCTCCGGGCTGGCGCGCGAGGGCGCCGGCCAGGCGCTCCTGCAGGGTCATGCCGTGGCCGCCGCCGGTGGTGATGTTGACGCACCGCGTCGGTCGCCCTGCTTGATGCGCGGCAGGAACTGCATGAACACCTTCGGGATCGGGCGTCGGCTTGCCGTCCTTCGGGATCGCGCGCGTGCAGATGGATGATCGCGGCGCCGGCCTCGGCGGCGCCGATCGGATGCCTCGCGCGATCTCGTCGGGCGTGATCGGCAGATGGGGCGTCATCGTCGGCGTATGGATCGAGCCGGTGACGGCGCAGGTAGTGATGACCTTGCGGGCGGCGGCCATGGTCGTTCTACCTCCCCGAATTTGCGATCGACGTTGGAGTGTCTTGCTGGCGGCGATCTCGCCGAAGCCGACCATCGCCCGCTTTATTCTCCGGCACAGCCGAGGCCCCAACATCCGCCTCCAAAACCCGTCATATTAACTACGGCTTTACCCGCTTTCTTCGTCACTAACCATCTTCTGTAAAGAAGCGTTAATCCTCGCGGGCGGAACATCGTGGGGATCATCCCCTGTCACGGAGGCGACCATGAGGGAGATACTCCGCAGCAGAATTCGATGGAGCGTCGCGACCGCGCGCTGGCCGCTGCGCTCGTACTCGGCACGCCGCTCCGCGCGCTGGGCGGATCGGATAGCAACGGCAGACTGGTGGCGGCGCACCAGACCGCACTGCCGACGCGACGAGTGGCAGCAGCAGGCACCCAGCGTCACCATCGATATCCGCAAGACCGAGACGAACGGGACCAACGGGCAATACCGATGATGGCAATCTCGTCGGACGACACAGCGACGTTGCGAGGCGTCGGTGGGTCCGCCAATGACGGGCCGAGGGCCGACCCCGTTGTTCGGCGGTTCGTACTAGCTAGCAGTTGTTGCCGCGCGCCTCGGATCGATCGACGCCGACGCCTCGATTGGTCGTCGGCCGCCACGACGATTTCGGGCGGCGCGTTCAGGCCGCGGCCGGCATGAGGTCACCTCGGGGGTCGCTTCCGCCTGCTCGACTGGCGCTGGCGCCGCCTTCGGCTGCCGGGCTGCGCGCGCCTTCGCGATGAGGTCGTCCGCCGCCGCCATGTGATCGGGAACCTCGTCGCCCGGCGCGGCCTTCTCTTCCGCCGACAGCGAGGCCGGCCGGCCATATTGCTGATGACCCTGCCGGAGCCGTTGACGTGACGCGGCCGGCATAGGCGCTGGCCGAGGTAGGGGTTGCGCAGTGGTAATACTGGGTGGCGACGCCCCCAGTCGCCGGTTTCGCTCTTCAGCTCGATTGAGGAACTTGGCGGCATAGGCGACGTTGGTGGCGGGATCGAAGGCGGCGTCGGAGCGAGGCAGAAGGGCGTCGGGGTGGTAGTAGAGGTCCACCTGCATGCAGCCGACGTCCGATGACGCTGATGCCGTGGGATTGAAGTTCCTGCACGAAGGCGATGGCGCGTCCTTCTTCGTCTCGAAGTAGCTAGCCCTGCCCCTCGGCATTGGCGGTCAGGGCCAAGGCACGCGGCGCCCGTCGGCAGTCACGCGGCCGGATTCCGTGAAGCCGATCGCTTCAGCGATCCTTCGCGGAATCGCCTGCGATTTCTCCCGCGCTCTTGATGAGGCCAGGCAGAGCGCCGGCCTCGTCCTTCGCCGCCGCGCTCGCCGATGGCGCTGCCCGCGGGGCCAGAAGGTGGCCGCTCCGAGCAACGCAAGCGCGCCGGCGCGCGCAGCGACGCGCGCGGTCGATCATTTCATGGAGCATGCGCTGTCCGGTCCCTCGTCTTGTTTTTCTGTCACGCGACGGGAGCGGGCGGTATCCCGCCACTTCCACCGGCCGGTACCATGCCCGATTTTGCCCGCCGGGTCGAGCACGACCCGTGGTTGGAGTTATCGAAACCGGATGAATGAGCAACCCGCGTCGATGTCAATGGGCGCAGATCCCGGGTACATCTGCCGTTCGGAGACCGTTCGATCATTGGCCAATCGCATGCCGAGCGAATGACCTGACCCAAGCATCGCACACGCGCTGGCCGCCGCTCTCTACTATGCGCTTGATTGGCCTCGGCCTCATCATCGCGGCTGCATTCACCCTTTACGCGATGGGCCAGCCGCTTGATCTGCCGCCTGCGGCTATGGTGAAGCTCTGGCAGGCCGACGTCATGAGCGCGGAGAATTCGCAGCAGCTCGTCGACTGGTACTCGCCGTCGCACCTGATCCACGGCTTGCTGTTCTACGGGCTGCTGGCTGATCAGCGCAGCGCCGGCCGCGCGGCCTGCGCGCGCTGATCGCGCTGCTGATCGAGTGCGGCTGCGGAGATCTGGAGAACTCCCCGATCATCATCGACCGCTACCGCGAGGCCACGATCTCGCTCGGCTACCGCGGCGACAGCGTCATCAACTCCGTCAGCGACATCACGTTCATGTTGATCGGGTTCGCGCTGGCAGCGCGCCTGCCGGTCGCCGTCTCCATCATCCTCGCGATCGCTCTCGAGCTCGTCGTCGGCTACATGATCCGCACAATCTCACACTCAATATCATCATGCTGATCTGGCCGCTCGAAGCCGTCAGGACCTGGCAGGCCGGCGGCTGAGGACAGAGCGGGGGCGTTTCCTTCGCGCGTGCTGACAGGGGCCGATTTATCGGTCATCGTCGGCTGCGCAATACCCGGAGAATACATCATGCTGCAGCATCGCATCCGCCCGAACACCGATCTCCCGCCGCGGCGGCCGAGGCGGAGGCGCGCTATGTCGCCGCCAATCCGAAGAGCGCGGAGCGACACGCGGCGGGCAGCATCCATGCCCGGCGGCAACACGCGGACGGTGCTGCATTTTCGCCCTTCCCGCTCACCATCGTCGGCGGCGAGGGGTGCCGGCTGCGCGATCTCGACGGCCACACCTATGCCGACTTTCTGGGCGAATACCACGGCCGAGGCTCTATCAGCCACTTCCATCCGGTCATCCAGGCTGCCATCAAGAAGGTGGTCGATGACGGCATGGCGCTGGGCGGGCCAAATCCGCTACGAGGCCGAGCTGGCGGGCGGAGCTGTGCCGGCGCTTCCGTCGGTCGAGCGGGTGCGATTCTGCAATTCCGGCACGGAGAGCAACCTCTTCGCGCTTCTCGACCGCGCGGCTGGTCGCGGGACGGCCGGCGATCAGTGGTGTTCCACGGCGCCTATCACGGCGGCGTTCTTCTATTTCGGCCAGCACAAGACCGAGATCAACGCGCCTTTCCCCTGGATCTACGCCGGACCTACAACGACATCGAGGGCACGCTGGCGCGGTCGAGAGCATCACGCGCAGGGAGCTGGCGGCGGTCGCCATCAGGCCGATGATGGGCGGCGCCGGCGGCGATTCCGGCAACCGCGCGAATTCCTCAGGCCCTGCGCACCGCCTGCACGGGCATGCGCATCGTCCGTGATCTTCGACCGAGGTCAGCTGACCTCCCGGCTTCCTCTCCAGCGGCCTGCAGAAGCTGACCGGCGTGACGCCAGGACGCATGACCGAAGCTTCGGCAGTGAGTCTCGGCGGCGGCGCCAGCTTCGGCGCCTTCGGCGGGCGAGGCCGAGCTGATGGCGCGCTACGACCCCAGCCGCGCCGACGCCGTCTCCACGCCGGCACCTTCAACAACAACGTCATCTCCATGGCCGCCGGCCTCACGGGCCTGCGCGAGCTCTACACGCCGGAGGCCGCGGACATCGCCTCAACGGCGCCGGCGATCCCGCCTGCGCAGAGCGGCTGAATGCGATCGCCGCTGAAACATGGCGTGCCGATGCGGGTGCTGGGCGTCGGCTCCATCGCCAGCCGTGCATTTTCGCCGCGGCGCGATCGGCCAGCCGCAGGACCTGTGGCCGCGGACGCGGCGGCAGCGACAAGTACGGCGGGCTGCAGAAAGCTGTTCCATCTCCGATCTCATCGAGCACGGCCAGTACATGGCGCGGCGCGGCTTCATCAGCTCTGTCGCTGCCGATGACCGACGGCGACTTCGACGCGCTTCGCGGCCCGCGGTCGAGGAATTCCTCACTGTCCGCGGCCCGGTGGTGAGCGCGGCTATCGACTGAGCTCGATCGCGTCGAGGCGAGCGGCGATGAAAGCGTCGCCGCCGCCCTCCGGCTCGCTGCCCATCATGATCGCGACCGCCAGGCCGATGGCCGAGGTGACTCGCGTGTGATCGGCACCGCCGCCCGCGCGCAGGTCCATCACCAGAGTCGGACAGCAGAACAGTGCGCACGCGGACGATCCGCCGCCATTCGGCCGGCAGCCAGCCGCGCGTCTTCAGCGCCGTCAGCAGCGGTTGCCAGCACCAGCGCGATCTTGGACTCGAGGAACGCCTTGCGTAGCGATGACAGCTGCCAATCCGATCGCGCACATCGAGTGATAGTCGCCCGCCTGCATCGCTGCCGCCTCGAAACGTCGATCCGCCACCGGCGCGTCGGTAGAGCCGAGAGCGGATGGGCGAAGATGTTGTGGAAGGTGCGCCTTGATCTCTGCGCGCAGCAGGGCCGGAATGTGCCCGGCCGGCGAAGGCCAGGATCGAAGAAGACGAGGCGACGGCTGGCACCGACCGCGCTCAGCTCGATCATCGTTGGCGTTGTGGGCATCGCCATGGGCGACGACCGCGCCATGGCCGGCAAGCCGCGCCGGCTGCAAGCGCTGCACGGCTCTCCTCGAAGAGATTCGCGCAAGGCTGTGCCGATAGACGACGCCGTTGATGCGCCAGCGCAGTGTCCGCGAGGTCACGCCAATGTCAGCGTGGCGCCGAGGAAGCGGAAGGCCTGGTCGACATAGAAGCGGCGGACGCGACCGCCGAGTTCACGTTCGCGTCCGGGATCGACCAGGCGGGCATGGAACAGGCGATGGATCGAACTCGGCTTCGACCTCGGCTGCGTCGGTCGCCGTGCAGGGTCGCCGAGAGCAGCGCTCCGCGATAGAGGCGATCGAGGCGCGCTGCGCGTCGATCGAGCGGCGCGGCGTCGGCCTCGCCAAGATCGACGGCGCGGCGAGGGTCTGCGAAGCGCGGCTCGCTGCGGCGGCGGATAGAGCAGGATCTGGCGACCAGCCTCGCCGGACGAATGCAGCGGCAGATCGACCGGGAAAGCCGGCATCGCTGCAGTCACTTCGGCCCGATAGTATTCGCCGACCGTGTCGGCCTCGCGCCTCCTCCTGGTGGAACTTGGAAGAAGAAGGCGCGGCCGTCGCGCGTGGTCACGAAGCCGTTGAGCGAATTGAGGGCTGTAGCGGTCGCGGGTTGATCTCGACGGCGGCCGCACCGGACAGGTCGAAGGTTGGCGGCGATCAGGCGGCCGATCCACGGCCTCCGCTTCTCGCCAGCGCTCGGCGCGCGCCAGGCGACGCGCTTCAGCGGTGGGATTGCCCGTGGGATTTTCGGCGGGATTGTCGGTCGGGTTGTCGGTCAGGTGCGGTCTCATTGTTGGCGCCGGATCGGAGGGAGCGCCGCTTCTATACAGGGGCGTGACCGCGCGCCCCGAAACCCGGGAGATCGGAGCCGCCATGACCAATCCCTCCGTTCTCGCTCAGCGGCCGCAGGGCGCTGGTGACCGGCGCCAGCCGCTGGCATCGGCGAGGCGCTCGCCGCCGGCCTTGCGCGAACGCGGGAGCCGGACATGTGGCGGTGGCGGCCGCAGTTGTCATCGCTGGCGCGGCGGCCGAGTCGGCAATCTCCGCCGCTGGACGCAAGTCCGTCAGCATCGCCATCGACGTGCGACGACGCGGCGCGCCATCCGAGCCGGCGTGGAGAAGGCGGCGCAGGCGCTCGGCGGACTCGACATCCTGATTCAATAATGCCGGCGTCGAGGACGTGCGGGATTCGCTGGCGGTAGACGAGGCGCTCTGGGACCGCATCCGTCGATACCAACCTGAAAGGGCGCCTTCTTCTGCGCGCCAGGCCGCGGCCCGCGTCATGGCGGCAGGCAAGGGCGGGGCCATTCTCAACCTGTGCTCGCTCACCTCGGAGGTCGGCGCGTGCCCACGCGCGGTATGCCCTACGGCTCGTCGAAGAGCGGTCTGCTCCGGCACGGCACGCGGGCGCTGGCGCGCGGAGTGGGCGGCCAAGGGGCATCCGCACGTCAACGGCATCGGTCCGGGCTATTTCCGCCGATCTCACGGAAGTGTTTCTATCAGGATGAAAAGTGGCGGCAGGCGATGCTCGCGAAGATTCCTGCGCCGCTTCGGCCGGCTGGAGGACCTCGTCGGCGCGCCGCCGTGTTCCCGTGCTCCGGACGCCGCGGCTTATCACGGGCCAGTACCTCTATATCGACGGCGGCTACCTGGCTTCCATCTGAACCATCAACGGGGGACTCCTTTCCAGACCATGAAGATCACCGCAATCCGCGCCTATCAGGTCGACCTGCCGCTGAAGGAGGGCCGCTACAGCCTGGTCGGACGGCAACGTCGTCGAGCTGTTCGACTCCACCGTGGTCGCCGTCGGAGACCGACGCCGGCATCACCGGCTACGGCGAAGTGCTGCCCGCTCGGCCCGGCCTATCTGCCGGCCTATGCGGCGGGCGTGCGCGCGGGCTCAAGGAGCTCGGCGCCGAAGCTGCTCGGCCTCGATCCGACGCGATCTGGGCGTGCTCAACCGGCGCATGGACGAGGCGCATGCGCGGGCATCCGTACGTCAAGTCCGGCGATCGACGTCGCCTGCTGGGACATCCTGGGCAAGGCGGCGGGGCAGCCGGTCTGTACGCTGCTGGGCGGGCGCTGCGGCGATGACGATCCTGCTCTATCGCGCCATCTCGCCAGGAGCACGCCCGCGCGAGATGGCGGCGCGCGTCGCAGGCCTACCGCGCCGAGGGCTACCGCAAGTTCCAGCTCAAGGTCGGCGGCGATGCCGACGATGGACATCGAGCGCATCCGCGCCTGCCGCAAGGCGCTCGAAGCACGGCGACGTGCTGATCGCCGACGCCAACACCGGCTGGACTGATGCACGAGGCGGCGCGCGTCGGTGCGAGGCCGTGCGCGACATCGACGTCTATATCGAGCAGCCCTGCCGGACCTACGAGGAATGCCTGACCGATCCGCCGGCGCACGCAGCGGCCCTTCATCCTCGACGAGAGCTGATCGACGGCATGGCGGTCGTGCCTGCGCGGCCATCGCCGACGGCGCGATGGACGTCGATCAACCTCAAGATCTCGAAGGTCGGCGGCCTCACGCAAGGCGCGGCAGATGCGCGACCTCTGCGTCTGCCGCTCGGCATCGCCATGACCATCGAGGACACCTGGGGCGGCGACATCGCGACCGCCGCCATCGCGCATCTCGCGCGCTCGACGCCGGCCGGAGTTCCTGTTCTCCGCCACCGATTTCAACTGCTACGTCACCCGCTCGCATCGCCGAGGGCGCGCCGCAGCGCGAAGACCGGCCGCATGACCGCGCCTCCGACCAGCCCCGGCCTCGGGCTCGAGCCGCGCGTGGACGTGTTGCGGAAGACCAGGTTGCTGTCAGTCGCGCAAATGATGCGGAGTCGTCACCCATCGGAATTGCGGAGCCGCCCTGGAGCGCGGTGCCCTGCGGGAGCGTCGTCGAACTCGTGGATCGGGCCTGCCGCCGCGCGCCGCGCAGCCGGCCATGATCTTCGAGGACGGCCTCGTGGTCAGCCGGCAGCAACTGCTCGAGCGCGCGTGGAGCGCTTCGCCGGATATCGCCGCCCGCACGACACCGGGCGAACGCATCGCCGGTCATGCTGGAGACGCGCGCCGAGTCGTTAATGATCGCACAGCTTGCCGCCATCAGCGCGGCGCCGTCGTCGTGCCCGGTCAATCCACGCCAAGCGCACGACGCCGGCCTATATCCTGCGGGACTCGGCGCCGTCATCGCCGCCATCGTTTGCGCCGAGAACAACTGATCATGCAGATCGGCGGACGCTCGGGCGGGGCTGCCTGCGCTCGAGATATCGTCGTGGCGCTGGGAGCGAGCCGGACGCTGGCGTACCTTGGCGGCCTATGACGCAGCCGGCCGCCGCGCGCGCTCTCGCGGATTGCCAGCGATGCTGGCCCGGGCGACGACATCGCGACGATCCACTACTACGTCCGGGCACGACCGGGCGCGCCAGAAGGGCTGCATGCTCGCGCACGAATGGGGGCTGGCGGCTGTGCGACGGCTGCATCTGCTGCATGACCCATGCGAGCCGGGCATGATCGGCTGCTGCTGCTGCGTGCCGTTCTACTACCCGGACTCCCGCGTTCCACTGCTGCTTAGCCTGCTGCGCCGGTGGCGATGCGCTCGTGGTGATGCGGCAGCTTCAGCGCGTCGCGCTTCTGGCCAGACCGATGGTCGACCATCAGGTGACCCTGCTGTACCTGATCGCGTCGATGCCGGTGATCCCTGCTGCGCAGAAGCAGGCGCCGAGCGCGCGCGAACGAACCGCGACATCGCCGCTGCGGGCGGCGGTCTGTCTCTGGCGTGCCCGCCAGCCTGCATGGCCAACTCAGTTGCTCCGAAGGCGCTGGCGCGACGCCGTTCGTCGACACGTAGGGCAGCCGTAGCCGGGTGGGTCACGCGCGCATGCCCGGGCGCGGGGAGGCCGCCGACCGCGTCGGGTCGGGGCTCGATGGGTGCGGCGGCGCCCGAGGTCGAGCTGCGAGTCGTCGATGACGCCGGGAGATGACGTGCTCGGTGGGGCAGGCCGGCGAGCTGCTGGTGCGGGCGCCCGGTCTGTTCGCCCGGATACCTGAATCCGAAGCCGGAGGCGACCGCCTGGCTGTGCCATGGGCGGCGGCTGGAGTATCTGCGACCGGCGCGGTCTGATCGCTGCGGCGTGCGGACGCTGGGGAGGCCTCTACTACTTCTCTCGGCCGCAAGAAGGACATGGTGCGCCGCGGCGGCGGGAGCGATCGCGGCCGCCGGGGTCGAAGAGGTCGTCGCTGCGCGCGCATCCGAGAGATCCGCGATGCCGCCGTGATCGCGGTGCCCGACGACATCCGCGGCGAGGTGAGCGTGATGCTATTGTGCCTGCTGGCCGAGGGCTTCGCGCCGCCGACGACCTGCCGCCGGTCGTCGCCCACTGCGCCGACCGCCTGGCCCGCCAGCCTTCAAGGTGCCGCGCTATGTCGAGTATCGCAGACGCCGACTTCCCGCGCGCACACCGACGATGCGCGTGCGCAAAGGGCGCGATCTGAAAGCCGCGCCGGACCTGGATTTTCGCGCTCAACGCCGCATAGCGGACTCGCGAGCGTGGGTAGCGCGGCCGGCGGCGGAGCGGCAACGCTCTGGCATCGCCGCAGAGCGATAGCCTGGCAGGCGATGATTCCCTCGGCGTCGTCCCCTGGCGCTCGGCAGTATTTCTCTTCGCAACGGCAACGCCCTGCGCCGATGACGTGGCGTCGTTCCGGTCAGACGGTCCACGCCGACGTGGGACCTCTGTCCCGAGACGCGGTGGATCCTGCGACAAGCTGGCGATCTGCGAGATCGCAGGGCCTGCCGCACGGCCGCATCGCGGGACCCAGCCCGCCCGAGTTCCCGGTGTTCTTTTCTCGAAGCCGATCTGCAATCTGCGGGGCATGGGCGCCGGACGGGCGCGATCATCGGGTCGGACGAGGAATACAGACGAAGCGGCACGCCCGGCCATCTCTGGATGCCGCTGCTCAGGGCGCACATGTCAGCAACGACTTGGCGCTGGTCGACGGACGGGTCGCCTGGTGCCGGCACACGACGGGCATGACGGCGTCCGCGAGGCACCTTCGACTACTGGATCGTGCATGCCGAGGCGACGCCCGCCTGGAGGCGCTATCTCGGCGAATGGAGCGGGCGGAACCTGCGAGGTTTCACCGGCGTCGTCAATATCGAGGCGATCGGCGGGCGGATCATCGAGTGCCATCTGCGCATGGCCGATCAGTGGGTCGACCTGAACGGCGACCGGCTGGCTGGCGGCCGGTCGTGCGGGCTACTACGCGGCTGGAACCTGGCGCCTGCGGGAGCGCCGGCAGACACGGGCTACAGCGTCGTTCTCTTCGGCGCCCCTGGCGTCGTGCCGCGCATCGATCCGTGACGGCCGTCGCGGCGCTGCTGAACACCGCCGGCAGGTCTCCTCGATCCAGATCACCTTCGACGAGTCCGCAGCCGGCGGCCGCCCATGCCATGCCGCCCGGCGGGTTTCGGCTGGCGATCGTCAATTGCTGGGACCTCGGCGCCGGAAACCAGGCTGCGACTCGCGAGCTGCGCCGGCTGTTTTCTGCACGGCCGCGCAGCTGCATCGCAGCCGTCACCGGCAACCAATTTGATTTAATTGATCATATTACCCACGAATGGCAGCGACCTCTCGGCTGGGCTGCAAAGCTGTGAGGTTCCTCACATACAGGCAATCTGCCGGACAGGATACTGCCGCAGATCAGCGGCAGTCATGCGATGAACGCTTGGTTGATGCCATCCGATCGATCCATGCCGGGGCTCCAGCCGCCGGTGGCCTGTGCACCGGTTGCCTGCCGGCGCCTCCCCGGCGCGGCCGCGGCCCCGCTGCGTCATTCTGCCCGGGGCGGTTGGCGGCGCAAAATCGCGCGTGCTAAGTTGGCCCCTTCAAGACGACCGGCGGGGATACAGTGTCGCAGAAGGGGGATGTTCGTGCGGCTTGCGGCGATTCTCGTGTCGACGCGGCCGATTACAGCGCCCTGATGCAGGTCGACGAGACCGCCACCCATCGACAGATCAAGGCCGACGTCGCCACCCTCTTCGTGCCCAGCTGATCCGGGAGCACCGCGGACGCGTCGGGTGAAGACAACGGGGGACGGCGTGCACGCTGAATTCCCAGCATCGTCGACAGCGTGCAGTGCGCCATCGCCATGCAGCGGGCAGTGGCCGCCCGGCCAACCGACCTGCCGGAGGAGCGCGCGGCTCCTCTACCGACTCGGCATCAACTCGGCGACATCATCGTCGAGGAAGAGCGACAGCTACGGCGATGGCGTGAACGTCGCCGTGCGCGTGCAGAGGCCTGGCCGAGCCCGGCGAAATCCTGCTCGCTGGCGATGCCCACTCGGCAGGTCAAGGGCAAGCTGCGACGTCGCCTTCGAGCGACCTCGGCCATCACACGGTCAGAACATCAGCGGAGCCGATCCATGTACTTCCGGGTCTGCGCTGCCCGACTGCAAGCCTGCCGCCGCGCCGACCGGCGGAAGCGCCGCGGAGTGCGAGCGCGGCGCGACGCATCGTCGATCATCGTGCTGCCGTTCGACAATCTCAGCGGCGATGCCAACCAAGGGTATTTCGGCGACGGCCTGACCAACGACGATCATCACCGACCTCTCGAAGTTCTCCGAGCTGTTCGTCATCGCCAGCCACATCGCCGTTTGCCTACAGGGTGAGAGGCGGTCGACTGACAGACGATCGGCCGCGAGCTCGGGCGTCGGCTACGTGGTCGAGGGGAGCGTGCGTGCGGCAGGCGGCGAGCGCGTGCGCGTCAACGTCCAGCTAACTGAGACGGCGAGCGGTCGTCATCTGTGGGCCGAACGCTACGACCGGCCGACCGAGGACCTCTTCCGCGTCAGGATGAAATCGTGCAGACCATCGTCGGCACACTGGTGACGCGCGTCGGCATCTCCGAGCGCATGCGCGCGCTGCACAAGACGGAGAACCTCAAGGCCTACGACTTCTATCTGCGCGGCGCGCGCCGCCCTGCAGGCCTGGACCAGCGAAGCCAACGGGCAGGCGAAGGAGTTCTTCGCCCGGCGATGGAACTGGACCCGTTCTTCGCGCCGCCTATGGCGGCCTGTCCTACACACACATCCAGGCGTGGGCTCGCCGGCTGGGAGCGCTCGCCGGAATCGCTGCGGCGCGCGCGCGAGCTGGCGCAGCAGGCGGTCGTGCTGGGCCCCTCCGACGCCGACAACCAGTGGAGCCCGGGTGCGGCTCATCTACAGCCGGGAATTCGAGAAGGGCATGTCGGCCTTCGAGCGGGCGATCGACCTCAATCCCAACAATCCGGACCTGCTGATGGACATGGCGGACGCCCTCGTTCTACGTCGAACGGCCGGAGGACGCGGTGGCCAACGTCCAGCGAGCCATGCGGCTGAACCCCATTCATCCGGGATGTCCTATCTCTGGACATTTGGCATTGCGCTCTATCACTGCGGCCGCTACGGCGAATCGGTGGCGGCAGCGCTGATGCGCGTGGTCATCCGCCGGACGCTGGCGCGCATTGCCCGGCTGGCGGCCAGCTCACGTGCGCGCTCGGCCGGATGGAGGGAGGCGAGCCGGACGGTGGCCGAGGTTTCTGCAGGAGGTCCAACCTACACGCTCGAACGGGAGACAGGTCTGAGCGCACGCTACAGAGGATGCGAAAGGTGCTCGGGGCGCCCGTGGCCGATCTGCTGCGCCGCGCGGGGCACACTGATCGAGCGATTGACGCCGACAGCGGATCGGCGGAGAGGAGACTGGGGCGATGACGTCGATCCCGAGCAAGGCGTTCGAATGTTACCTACGGGGCTTCAGGCTGCACAGCCTAGGCCTGACCGAGGAGGCGCGGCCGCTGCAGGCCCAAAGAGGAGATGTTCAGGCTGGCGACGGATGCGGCGCGCCGAGATTTCACGCGCGCCTACGGACATCTCGCCTATACGCGGCTGCTGGCGTGGCTGCAGCGGCTGGATCGAGATCGAGCAAGCCGCCGGCGGATACATCCGGGCCGCTCGGCGACGAGGCCGTCGACGCTCGGCGCTGCCAGCGGCGGCGAGCTGACCAACCTCTGTGAGCAAGAGCCGGGGTCTACTCTCTACCTGGCGAAGGTTCAGAAGGAACCCGGATGCCGGCGTTCCAGGCAGAGGGGTTTCGGCCTCTTCGACCAGAGCGCTGAAGGCTGGCGCCTAGCAAGAGCGCCATCGACTTCAACATCGAGGGCCTGCCGGGATCGACATCGCGGACGCGAAATTCTTCGCCGGCGCCAACGGCCTCGCGGACGTCAATCAGGCCATCAGGACGACGCGAAGGCGGCGATCGACAAAGGCCTCAACCCCGACTATCGCGGCGGTTCCTGTGGTCGCTGGGCTGGGCCTGCTACGGGCGGGCGTACTGCGCCGAAGAAGAGAAGGGAGACTACGTGGAGTGACCGCTCGACGCCCTGCTGCATGATCAGCAATCCGACCGGCGCGGTGCTCAAGAACATCGCTCGCCAGCAGAGGCGGCGCTCGAGGTGGACCGAGCCGGCGCAGCGCCTGGCGCGCGAGTTCCGCGCGCCCGCAGTGACCCCGACTACTCGCTCGCGCTCGAGGGCGCGGGCCGTATTTTCCGGGACGCGAAGCGGCTGCGAGCGTAGCGCCGGGCCACCGCGGGTTCGTCGAGCACTTTCGGGCAGAGTAGCCGCTGCGCGGTCGGCCGGCCGTCAGGCCTGGATGATGGTCTTGAGCGCGGGCGCGCGGCCCTCGATCAAATCGCGACAGGCTGCAGGCGCGGCACGTCGAGCCCGATCGGCGCGCTGATCAGCCGCGCCAAGCGTAGCTGCAACACGCCAGGTCGGCTGGCGCAGCCACTGCCTTGCTCGTCGGCAAAGACGCTGCAGCCCTTCCCGGTTCGATCTCGCGCTCCACGATGGCGTTGGTATTGACCACTCGGATTGCCGTGGTGTGACCATGGCGATGCGCGCCCCGCCGGCGACGGGCCGAGCAGCGTATCGAGGACGCCGGACGCCGTCACCTCGACGGCGAAACGAAGCGACCGCACCCCGAGGCCGCGCTTATCCTCAGCGGCAAGCTCGACGTCGGCATCGCGTTTGGTCGCGCTTCGGCAGCGAGGCCGGCGCCGCACCGCCGTCTGCCGCTCCGCGAACAGCACCGGCACAGCCGAAGTGATCGAGGCAGCGGATGAGGCCCCGCCAACCGGTCCGGCGCCAGCGCCGGCAGGATGGGCTCGCCCGTGGGCGCGCTGAGGCCGGCGATGGCGTGGAGAGTGACCGCCAGCGGCTCGGCCAGGGCCGCCGCCTCAGCGCAGGCCAGGATGCTCTCGAAACGGGTGCGTGGTGGCTTCCGGCCGACAGAACGACCTCCTCCGGCGAAGCCGCCGTGCGAACGTAGCCGACATAGCGGTGAAGGCGCACAGATTGGGAGCGCCGTGCCTGGCGCGGCGGCGGCCGCAGGGTGCCGCAGATCGGCGACCTGCGATCGCCGGGCTCGAGGCGCATTCACGCCGGCGCCGACCTCGAGGACCTCGGCGCGCGAACTCGTGCCCGGCGTCACCGGCAAGCCGCGCGATCCACTGCCCGGTCTTGAGCGTTGTGCAGGTCGGAGCCGTTACCGGCCGCCAGCACGCGCAGCCACTTCGCGGCGCCGGGCGCCGGCGCGGTGAAGCGCATATCCACCAGATCACCGATGCAAAATGCAACCGGACCGCACGCATGGTCCGCCGCATCATGTCAGGATTTCATCGCCTTCTCGCGCAAGTGCGACACCGCGTTGGCATGGCCGTCGAAGCCCTCGGTAGGTGGCGAGCTACGCGGGCATGCTTGGCGAGGCCGGGATAGGCGGCAGCGGTGACGTAGCCGATCGACGAGCGCTTCATGAAATCGAACACCGAGAGCGGCGAACAGGTGCGGGCGTGTCCGGAGGTGGCGGCACCGCGTTGGGTCCCAGCACGAAGTTGCCGAGCGGCACCGGCGTGTAGCTCGCCGAGCAGGATCTCGCCGGCATTCTGGATGCGGCCGAGATAGGCGAAGCGGCTCCTTGGCCAGGATCTCCAGGTGCTCGGGCGCGTAGTCGTTGACGAAGGCGATGGCCCCGTCGAAATCGGACGCCAGCACGATGCCGCCGCGCGGGTCCGCACAGCACGGCCGAGGAAGCGCCACCCGCTGCTCGCCCATCTGCTTGCCAGTGTTCGGGCAGCGCCTGTGCGCGCGGCCTCGGCCACGGCGCGGCGCTGTTGGTAACGAGGAAGGCCGAAGATCGGGTCCATGCTCGGACTCGACGATCGAGATCAGGGCGGCGAGCGCGGCCGTTGCGCCGTCTCGTCGCATGAGGATGATGGATTCCAGGGGCCCGCGCGGAATGCCGGGGTCGATGACATCGGCCGAGCAGGCCGCTTGGCCGCGACCACGTAGGGGCTGCCGGGGCCGACGATCTTGGCCATCTTCGGCACGGTCTGGGTGCCATAGGCCACGGCTGCCACGCCCTGGGCGCCGCCGCATTTGTAGACCTCCTTCACGCCGGCCAAGGCTTCGCCGCCACCAGGGTCGCGGCGTCGATGTTGCCGTCGGGGCCCGGGCGGCGTGAGTGATGGCGATCGCGCGGCACGCCGGCGACGACAGCCGGGATCGTCGTCATCATGACCACCAGCGAGGGAACGACGCCCTTGCCGCGCGGCACATAGCAGGCGACCGACGGGATCGGGATGAAGCGGTCGCCGGCATAGCGCGCCGGGCCGGATCTCCTTCATCCACATCTCCTCGGGCTTCTGCGCCTCGTGGAAGCGGCGGATGCCGTCGACGGCGTACTCGGTGGCGGCGATGACTCGGGTCGACGGCGTCGAAGGCGGCCGTCCCGAACTCGGCCGGCGGCGGCCAGCCGATGCGTCTTGCCGTCACCAGGCGCCTTGTCGAGGTCGCGGGCGCAGAAGCGCGCCAGCGCCTCGTCGCCCTTCACGGCCTTCACCGCGGCGATGATCGGCTTCACCCGCTCGATGATCGGCCGCAGATCGGCCTCGGACCGCACCAAGCGATTGCCGCCGCGATCGTGCGGCGGAGAGGGCGGACAGATCGTGCAGGCTCGCACGTCGCGGGACATCGATAGCACTCCGTCACTTGCCGCTGGTCACTTGGACACCGGTATCCGATGCGCATTCGCGCTATTTGAGTAAGGCGCGATGTCGATGATCAGGCGCGAGCCAGTTGCGGCCGCGTATGCAAGTGCGACCGATGGCGAGTGCGGCCACTTTCGGGCCGGGCGACAGCCGACTGCGTCGTGCCGAGGCACTTCGCCACCTGGGCCTGCGTCAGTTGAGCACGGGTGCGGGCTCAGATCAAACCTCAGCCGCGATATTCGGCTTCGGCTGCCGCGTATTCCTTCCGGAACCTCGGATCGGCCATCCACCGTCGCTTGAGATCAGCCAGCTTGGTCGCGACTCCCATCCTTCGCCAGTCGAGTTGCTTGCGCTTCTACGCATTCGAAACGGCATCCGTTGCCTTCTTCAGCCGATCGCGCGCAGTCTCGATCGCACGCCGCGGTGTTTTCTGCGACTTCTTAACGAACACATGCAACACAATCACACGCCGAGGGCGTTGCCGTCGTATAGAAACCACGAGCAATGCCGTCGGCGGCCTTCATCGCAACTCCCAGAGCTTTCCCTCGAAGTGCTTGACATGGGGCTCGCGCACATTCTCGAGCCCGACGTTCCTGAATCATTTCCATCAGTCGGAACATCCGCTCGCAGCGAGGCAGGGAGAGCGTCAATTCAGCGTCGACCGTCCTATCGGTTTCCGGCGGTCATTGCACCGATGCTATATAGCATATCTGCTATTCCTGCAAGAAGCTCACTTCCGATGGCGCACATTCGATTCAGAAATATCGAGCGGCCAAGCTGGGCCACCTGGATCGACTCCTCGCGGATGGAGTCGAGCACAGCGGCGGTGGAGGCGCTGGAACTCCGGCGTCGGCAGCAGCTCGTAAGCCGCGGCACGCAGGCGCGCGCGAGGTCGATCGGCACCAGCATGTCTTGATGCGGCCGGGCCGGTTGCTCATGACGGCGACGCGGTCGGAGGTAGACCGACCGCCTCGACGTCGTGGGTGATGAAGCAGGACGGTCAGGCGGTGGCGCTCCCAGATGCGGGTCAGCAGCTCCTGCATGTGGTGGCGTGGTGAGCGCGTCGAGCGCGCCGAAGGGGCCTGCGATCCATCCAGCAGCATGCCGCGGCCGGTAGGAAGGCGCGCGAGGCGCGGTGGCGACGCGCTTTGCTTCATGCCGCCGGAGAGCTCGTTCAGGATAAGGCCTCCCTCGAAGCCGTCTGAGGCCGACGAGGGGGCGAGGAAGCTGCTCGCGGGCGATGTCGCGCACCTCCGACGGGCTTGCCGCCGGCGGCGGCGGGGGCGAGGCGCGACGTTGCCCTCCGCGGTCAGCCAGGGAGCAGCGTGTAGCGCTGGAAGACTTGACGCCGCGGTCGAGGCCGGGCGCCGTGGTCGGCTCGTCGTCGATCGTTGACGGCGCCCCGCGTCCGTGGTCTCGAGGCCGGCGACGATCGACAGCAGCGTGGACTTGCCGCAGCCGGAGGTGCCGACGGGGCGCGATCGAACTCGTTTCTCGCCGACGTCGAGGTCGACGCCGGCGAAGCGCGACGACTTCGCCGCGGTCGGTCGCGTAGGCCTTGCGGAGACCGCGGATCGACGAGCTTCGGGCGGCGCCATCCAGCGCGGCCACCGAGAGGTAGCGGAACAGAGCGGCGATGGGCCAGCTTCATTGGCTGGTGGTCGGTCGCCTGAGCCGGAGAGTCGCCGAGCAAAGAGCAGAGTAGCCGAACATCGTGTCAGACCTGGAAGAAGCGCTGGATGCTCGTGGTGATGCGGTGGCCCGATGCCGCGGACGTGGCCGCCACGAGGTTCCGCCACGACGAGGCACGTCAGGCCCAACCCGAGGCTGATGCGCATCAGATCCCAGATCGCCGGCATGGCCGAGGGCAGCACGATGCGTAAGAGGATCTTCGCCTCCGACATCTCGAGCGATGCGTCCAGGTTGACGAAAGTCGCGCGGCACACGACTTCGTTGCCATCACCAGCAGTACCTGCTGGAAGAGGTACCGATCAGATGATCAGAACTTCTGGACGTCGCCGGTGCCGATCCACAAGATCGTAAGCGGCACGAAGAGCGCACGACCGGCATGTAGCGGATGGAAATCCACCAGCGGCTCGATCGCCGCCTCCCAGGTGCGATAGCAACCGATAGAGGATGCCGATCGGCAGCGCGAACATCGTCGAGATCAGGAACCCGACGAGTGATGCGGTACAGGCTGACGAGCCGTGTCGTACCGGCAAGCTTTGCCGCTCCGCGGCCAGCTCGTTGAGGCGCAGCGCGACCACGGCCAATAGAGGGCAGGAACGGTGGAGCAATACGTAG
>ERZ1370068.10445-contig-9144_pt1 | contig 23870 bp, 46 predicted proteins | sample MGYA00561227_ERZ1370068 | MGnify/ENA primary metagenome ERZ1370068 (study PRJEB38410, sample SAMEA6850437) | metagenome | study: Metagenomic assessment of the ecological functions of the soil: analysis of the soil microbiota associated with the...
CCTGTTTAAAGAAAAAATATACGGAGAGCTTTGATGCTTTTTTGAATATCTCCGTGATGACTCTTTGAATAATGTTGTTCATGAACGTAATGAAAGCAATGGCCGCTTTCAATTTTACCAGGGTTCAAAAATTGTTCGTGGTAATTACGATAGTGAACATTTGCATGCAGAGGTGACACTCGCAAAAATGCCAAGCCCGAATATTCCTTGTTATGCGTCGCCTGCTCGAGATGAATTTTAATCTTTACTATAGCCGGTATGCTTTAGATGGTGAAAGATTGACGTATGCGGTTTGACAGTGATATTGAAACGGCCAATCCAAACAAGTTGTATTATGGATTAAAAGAATTGTCAACAAAGGGAGATAAACAGGACGACCTGCTTGTCCAGGATTTTACCAGCTTGCAAACGATCGACACAGAACACATTATTGAAGTTCCGCCGGAAGAGAAGGAAGATAAAATTCCGGTGGCTGCAAAAATGGATCGACGAGGCAATTTCGTATATCAAAACTCTTGACGCCGATAAATTTTCCGGGGGCATAGCTTATTTATTATTAGCATTGGCTTATCGCATCGATTATTTAATAACGCCCGAAGGAAAAGTTTTACATGACCTTGAAAAGATTGTGGAGATCTATTTTAAGAAAGATGAGAGACAGACGATTGAAAAGAACAGGGATATGATCGCAGAGTTTGAGAAATTAAAGAACAGGACAAAGAAGAAATACTTGCGACATTGTATCGTTCTAAACACACTTTTGCTCATTGTATCGCCACAGAACTACAAGGCTATTGCCTGATTCAATTTATAATGCCAATCAAAATATAAAATGGTACAGTGATAATAATTATCCTTTCGATCAGCTGCACAAATTGCGGAATACGGGATAGCCTATTGCCAGTATTCATACAGCTTACCAAGGCCGGTCACAGAATTTTACCATTTGTTCATGATGATAAATCACGGAGAATATTTCAAAGAACTTGGATTTAACAGTAGCTATTATGATCCTCAAACCAGGCAATTCGATACCGATAAGATCACAGGCAGAATAAGGCAGATCATTGATGAATGGAAAACAAAATATCCAAATCTGAAAATGAAATATGAAAATATAAAATACGATAGCCTTGTAAGTTTTAATGTTTCATTTACCGACTGAAGATTGAACAACTAAACCTCGACACAAACCGCTTGACCGTTGATTTCACTCGACTTAAATGAAAATTACAATCAAACATTTGAATGATCCATTAACTGAGTGATTAAAGAAGAATATAAATATTCAGATATTACAGAGAAAATAATTGGGTGCGCCATGAAGGCTTCATCGGCAGATGAGGAATGGGTTCCAGGAACTGGATCTATCAGCGATGCTTAATTATTGAGTTTAGAAAATCGGCCTACCGTTTTTAAAGCAGTCGAACTTCCTATTTTTATGACAATGTTGAAGTTGGAAAACGCAGAGTGGATTTTTAGTCGAAAATAAAGTGATCATTGAAATTAAAGCAGTATCGGAGTTGACATGACACTCACCTGCACAAGCTTTAAATTATTTGGAGGCACTAAATCTCGAAATTGGCCTGCTAATAAATTTTGGTTCGAAAAGTCTCGAAGTAAAAAGAATGAATCAACAATAAGTACAAACCATCATTTCAATCAAATCAATCAGTGTAATCAGCGGTCATGGATGTACAGCAGATCATAGAAAGTTTTCAACCGGCCATTATTCAAATAGCTACTCAAACGGCCACAGGTACCGGCTTTTATGTAAAGGAATTTGATCTCATCGTCACAAATGAGACATGTTGTAGGTGACAATGCAGAAGTAACTATCGCGGGAAAATTATTTCAAAAGGCTCTTTCAAGAGTTTGGTATACCGACCGCAAACATGATCTTGCTTTTTGAAACGCCCAAAGAAATAATTCTTCCGGAAGTAAAACTGGGTAGCTATGAAACGCTGAAAGATGGCGATCCTGTTGTTGCGATCGGTCATCCATATGGATTAAATTATACAGCTACCCAGGGAGTAATTTCCAAAGTGGACCGAATTCGTGATGGATTAAAATTTATACAGATAGATGCGGCCATCAACCCGGGAACAGTGGCGGTCCACTGGTGAATGATGATGGAGAAGTAGTGGGGGTGAATTCATTTATCATTCGTGGCGGAGATAACCTTGGGTTTGCATTGCCGGTAAATTATTTGCGGGAAGCGTTGCAGTTATATTTACCAAATAAAGGACAGCCTTCCACCCGCTGTCATAGTTGTGATTATCTTGTAACCCCGGCAAATATTGATTCGCAAAAATATTGTCCTAACTGCGGCACTGAAGTGAAGTTGCCAATGATGCCTGAAAAGGAAGTAGAACCGGTTGGTGTTGCAAAAGCAGTGGAAGAGATTTTAAAAGAGTTAGGAAAGGATGTAAAACTGGCGCGTGAAGGACAAAAACATCTGGAGTGTAAAAGAAGGCTCAGCAAAGATCAAAATAACTTATAATCCCGAAAACTATTTTATTGCCGGGGATGCGTATCTCTGCCAGTTGCCTGCGCTGATCCAACTCAAATAAAACCTTTATACCAGTACCTGCTGCAGGAAAATTATAAAATGAATGGTCTTGTCCTGAGTTGTGTAAAGCAAAACATAGTTCTGTCGTCCATTGTGTATGATCTCGACATGACAAAGGAAAGCGGCATGGAAACTTTCCAGCGCCTTTTAAGAAGGCCGATGAGTATGATGATTATTTGAAAAAAGAATACGGCTGTGTGGGAAGACTTGAGGAATGAGTAAGTCAGGGTTGTCATATAAGTCATATTAGTCAAACAGAAACTTTATGAATAAAGGTTTACGCCTTGAGGATTTGAGGGCAAAACCATAGGGACGACTAGGGAAAGCCTCATTTTGACTAATATGACCCATTTGATCAATATGACCATTTAACTATATTCGCTTATGTTTAATTTGATCCTGTTTGGTCCGCCGGGAAGCGGAAAAGGAACACAATCGGAAAAGCTCGTTGAAAAATACAAGCTGATCCATTTATCAACCGGTAACTTACTGCGCGAAGAAATTGCCAACCGCACACCACTTGGGCTGGAAGCAAAAAGTTTCATGGATAGGGGCCAATTAGTCCCTGATGAAGTTGTCATTGGTATGATAGATAGTTGCCTTGAGCATCACAAGGATGCAGCCGGTTTTTATTTGATGGATTTCCACGAACTGCAGCCCAGGCAGACGCGCTTGATAAACTTCTCAACCTGAAAAACTGAAATTTCATTGGTGCTTGCTCTTGATGTAAGCGAAGAGGAATTGGTAAAGCGATTATTAAATCGCGGTAAAACTTCAGGCAGGAGTGATGATACAAATGAAACAGTGATACACCAGCGGTTCACGGTATATAAAAATGAGACGGCGCCCATCGCTGAGCATTATAAGAAATTAAGAAAGTTTCAATCCATAAAAGGTGAGGGCAGGCGTAGATGAGATATTTGACCTGGTCTGCCTGGCGATAGATAAGCGCATGAAAAATTTGCAACATGATCTATGGTGAATGAAAGCAAGAAGAAGTTCCTGGAAGATCAATTTATTCCCCTCAAAGAAAATTACTCCTTCAGCTACAGCCCGATGGGGTAAAATGAATGCGCAACAAATGGTGGAGCATGTCGCAGGTTTTTTCAGGATTTCCGACTAATAAATTGAAATTTCCTTGTAACTCCTTTAGAGCAGCTTCTCTAAATTCCGTGCGTTTTTAATGAGCGAGAAAGAATTTCGTGGAAAACACAAAGGCGCCTGTTTTGCCTGATGAACCTTTCCCGGTACGATATGCAACGATGGACGAATCAGTTGCAGACCTGGAAAGACAGGTGCAATATTTCTTTCAATATTTTTCCGGCGATGCAGAAAAGAAAACATTACATCCTGTTTTTGGAGAATTAAATTTTGAAGAATGGGTGCAACTGCATCATAAGCACGTAAAACATCATTTAAAACAATTCGTGATCGAAATATAATTTCATTTCTCAACGTACTCTTCAACCATTTTCTTAAGATTGCTCAATCCTTTTTCAAACTGGTGGTTAAGATTTTTATTGATCAGGGGCCCCATTATTCTTAGCCATCGGCCAGGGAAGCTCACCGGAATTCTGCCAGGTGACTTTCGTTTCTCCATTTTGCCATTCTTCAAAAAACCAATTGTCTTTTGCATGACTTTTCCATGGCTTTAAGAACTCAAGATCAAAATGAATATGGTTTTTATCAACGCTTAGTTGATGGTTAAACTTCCCTCTCCCACTTTTTTTCCATGCCAGCTGTATTTATGACCTGCGGGTTTGAGGAGTTCCTGTTATTGTCTTTGTCGATGACGGATCTACTTGTTGCCAGGGATTCCAGCTTGCATAATAATTCAGGTCACCCACCTTACTCATGACATCCTTGACAGGCTTACTTGATAAATGTGATCTTTTCTACATTATATCTTGAAGGCATGATAGCTCCGATCAATAGTATACCAACTACAAGAGCAAGAAAAAGAAAAACAAAGGTCATTGGAGAGAGCAGAGAGATCATGAGTGTGTTTTGATGCGAAAAATACAGAATGCAATTTTATATTACAAGCTATTTATAAAAACCGGGAAAGTTAATTGTTTTATATCCGAAAATAAAAGAGCTGCTTTCATGATGACAGCCTCCATTATCCTAAAAATCTTTTAAAATCCTCTAAATCGCGGTTCTGTTCTTATTCAGCTTCTGCCACCACTTCCTTTACCTCAGGTATCATTCTCTTCATCATACCTTCAATGCCTGCTTTTAGGGTGATCATGGATGAAGGGCACCCACTACAACTTCCTGCAGCATCAAATTCACCACGCCATCATCATAACTTCTGAATTGAATGGCACCACCATCCATTTCCACTGCAGGACGAACATAATTATCAAGCAATTCCTTTATACGTTTAACCACATCACTCTCGTTCAATTCTATGTTCCTCGCCGCCTTGTGGTTTCAAAGCAGCGACCTCTTCTTCGTTCACCACCAGCTTTGTTTTCTTCAAGGTAACCCTTCAAAAATTCCCGCACAGACGGGATTACGTCGCTCCATTCTGTTTCAGGGGTCTTTGTCAATGTAACAAAATTGCTGGCGATAAAAACAGCCTTTATGAATGGAAACCCGAACAGCTCAGAGGCAAGTGGCGACGGTCCTGCAGTACCTGCTTCCGGGAAATCAATGCTTTTACCGGGGTATAACAGTTTATTTGCCACAAATTTCATTGTCTCCGGGTTGGGCGTCATCTCGGTATAAATACTAATAATGGATTACCAGTTTTGATCATATTAACTCACTTTTTATTCGCTTTATCAAATTAAAGCAGCGAACGTGCAAAAATAACAAAATATGCCGATGAAGGTTTACGGAAAGGGAAAAGAGATTTGGTGGCCAACTTTAAGTCGCTGATCATGGCTTTGGTTGCACGATTTGTCGCATCACGTACGGTCATCGCCACGGTAGCCAGACGGCTACTCCGCCTGCTCATCAGGCTCTTTTTATGGAGCAATCCGTTTATTTTGTAAAAGAAGATAAACTTGATTACGCCGTTGTGACACTCTGCTGGTAGACCTTATGTGATTCTTAGTGTGCTTCGTGGCCCAAATTATGTATTTGAGGGAAGGTCAATCGCACGATCGCACCAAGACCTACAGAAAGATCACTAGCGCATGTTAAAAATAAGTTTGTAGAAGAAGATCTACTACATGGCCAATTGTACCACGTCGCAGGCTATAATTAAAGAAACCGGCATCACTGAAAAAGAATTTGAAATGCAGGATATAAAATTTGAAAAATTACTCCTGCGCAACTGGATGCTATGAAGAAAATGATGGGCAGCTACGAGGCCTTGTTTAGCCGCAGAGCTTTGAAGTATAAAGAACTTGGATTAAAAGATAAAAAGGCTGGAAGAAAAAGATTTTCGAAAATACATTTTGGAAGAGTATACTTTTTTAAAACGACCGGTAGTGATCATTGATGATAAGATCTTTGCAGGCAGTGAAAAGAAAACGGTCGAGGCTTTGAAGAAGGCAGTAAAATAAACTCTTATACAAACGTCGTTCTTTCGGATGTTGTATGGTTAAATGAACTGATAAATGATTCAGCAATGCTGTATTCTTTTTTGTCTTTGTAGAAAATTTATGAAAAAGGGCCTGCTATCAATCCTCATAGTCATTGCAGCCTTGCATATCGCAGCGCAAAAACTCCATGCACCACAGATCCTGTTTACCGGCAATTTGATTTTTGGATCGGCGAATGGGATGTATACGCAAAAATGGCAAGAAGGCCGGCGACAGCAAGATCGACCTGATCCTTGATAGTTGTATCATCCTTAGAAAATTGGAAAAGTGCCAATGCCAGCCAGGGTGTTTATTACGCGGGCAAAAGCTTTAATACCTATAACAGCACCACAAAACAATGGCAACAAACCTGGGTTGATCAATGTTGGAGGAACTACCTGAATTTTTAGAAGGCCATTTTGAAAATAACAAAATGATCTTTCTTACAAAACCTTTTCAGTTTAGCAAAGACACGATCGCGATACGCAGGCTAACTTTTATAATTTAGATGCAAATAAGGTGAGACAGTTTGGAGAGATCACAAAAGATAATGGCGCGACATGGAACACTTGAATATGATCTGGAATATCGTCGCAAAAATGAAATAAACTCATACTAAAACTTAACTCTTATGGCATTCAAAAATGCAATTAGCTGGTTCGAAATTCCCGCGATCGATCTTAGCCGGGCACAGAAATTTTATGAAACCATTTTTAATATCCAGATGATCCCGCTGGATACGCCGAATTTTCAGATGAGGATGTTCCCGGTTGAGGATATGATGAATGGAATTGGCGGGGCAATTTCAAAAGCGGAAGGTTTTTACAAGCCATCTGCGACTGATGGTCCATTAGTGTACTTGAATGCAAATCCGGATGTACAGAATGTTCTCGATAAAATAGAAGCCGCGGGTGGCAAGATCGTTGTTCCGAAAACTCAAATATCACCTGAATATGGCTACATGGCGGTCTTTATCAGATACTGAAGGAAACAGGGTCGCCCTGCATAGTGTTCCTCAATAATTAATGAGCTTCCAGCCAGTTTTCTCCTCCGCCGATCTCCGCGATCACGGGTACGTCATGAGGCAAAGGCATAGCCGTTTGCATACATTCGATGATCACAGGTTTGATAGCCTCTGCTTCCTCTTTCAAAGCGTCAAAAACCAACTCATCATGAACCTGTAATATCATTTTTGATCTGAACTTTCTTTTTCCAGTTCTTCATACAATTTGATCATGGCCAGTTTGATCATATCTGCAGCCGTTCCCTGGATCGGGAATTGATCGCATTGCGCTCTGCAAAACCACGAACAGTAAAGTTTGCCGAGTTGATATCCCGCAGCCATCTTCTTCTTCCCATCAACGTTTGTACATAACCATGTTCACGTGCAAAATTGATCGTATCATCCATGTACTTTGTTATGCCATGAAATTCTTTCTTATAGTTATCAATGATCGCTTTTGCCTCTGCTCTTGCGATACCGAGGTTATCAGCCAGTCCAAATGCACCCTGTCCATAAATGATCCCAAAATTTACACTCTTTGGCTTTGTAGCGCATTTCCTTTGTCACTTCTTTTTCTTCCACGTTATACACTTTTGCAGCTGTGGCAGTATGTATGTCTTTGTTTTGTCTGAATGCATCGCCCATATTCGGATCACCACTTATCGCTGCCACAATACGCAATTCAATTTGAGAATAATCTGGCACTTAGCAGAATATGATCTTTATCTCTTGGAATAAATGCCTTTCGTATCTCCTTACCTCTGTCGGACCGGATAGGGATATTTTGAAGATTTGGATTATTGCTCGCCAATCTTCCCGTTACCGCCACGGCCTGGCCGTACGTTGTGTATGTACCCGGCCGGTCTTACGGTTGATCAGTAAGGGCAATGCATCTACATAAGTTGATTTTAATTTAGTGTACTCACGGTAAGCAAGAATGTCCATGCAGATCTGGTTCTTATGCGCCAGTTTCATCAGCACATCTTCACCTGTTGCATATTGTCCTGTTTTTGTTTTTTTCGCCTTCGGATCCAGTTGCAGTTTTTCAAACAGTACTTCACCTAATTGCTTTGGTGGATGATAAATTAAACCTGACACCGGCTTGCTTATACACTGATTCCTCGCTTTTTTTGCTTCTCTCTCCAGTTCTTTCTGAATAATCATTTAAGAAGTCAACGTCAATTCTTACGCCTTCATACTCCATATCCATTAAAACTTTTACAAGCGGATTTTCAACTTCACTGAAAACTTTTTCTACTTCATTTTTTTGAGAAGCGGGATAAGCATATTTTTAATTGCAGCGTGATATCCGCATCTTCAACGGCGTATTCTTTTTATTTTTTCTAATTCCACATCGCGCATGTTGCCCTGTGTCCTTCCTTTTTTTCCGATCAGTTCTTCAATGGCCACCGGTTCATATCCAAGATATTTTGCGCTCATCATATCCATGCTTGCTTTTCCATCAGGCTCGATCACATAATGCGCAAGCATAGTATCAAAAATGTTTCCTTTCAAATCATAGCCATGCCTTTTCAGGACCAGGAGATCGTATTTTAAATTTTGGCCTACCCAAACTTTCTTTTCATCGTTGAACAGATCTGCAAACTGTGCAAGAATTTCTTTGTTCCGGGTTTGATCAGTCGGACACGGAACAAAATATCCTTCGCAAGCTCTTGCGGAAAAACTAAAGCCTACCAGCTCTGCGTCATTTGCATCAATACCTGTTGTTTCAGTATCAAAACATATCTCGTCATAAGTCATTAATTCTTTTACGAGGGCTTTTATTGCATCGTCACCCTCGATGGCTTTATAATCATGTGGGCAGTTGTGAATGTTCTTGTCGACCTTCTGAACAGCTTCTGATATTTCTTCAACAACTTCTTCAATAGCCTCTGCTATTTTTTACCTCTTGCTTTTGTACCTGCACGGCATTTCCAAAAAGATCTGTTTGTACTCCCTCCGGCGCTGCAGCAAAAGCGTTAAACTCATCTCCTAAAAGTCTTTTGCCGAGATTTCTGAATTCCAGTTCAGTAAAGAGCTCATTCAATTTCTCTCTGTTCCATTCTTTAGTCTGAAATCTTCCTCATGAAATTCAACAGGTACATTGGTAATGATCGTCGCTAACTTTTTTGATAATAATGCATTCTCTTTGCCCGCCTTTATTTTTCACCTAATGAGCCCTTTATTTTGTCGGCATTGTCTAAAATATTTTCAACGGAGCCATACTCCATTAATAATTTGCTTGCGGTTTTTTGCCCAACACCCGCGATCCCGGGAATATTATCTACTGAATCACCCATCAATGCCAGGATATCCACTACCTGGTCAACAGATTTGATCTCCCATTTTTCACAAACTTCTTTTGGCCCCAATATTTCAGGGTCGCCCCCTGGTAGCCAGGCTTATAAATTTTTATATTTTCAGATACCAATTGCCCGAAATCCTTGTCAGGTGTTACCATGTAAACTTCGTAACCGGCTTTTCTCGCCTTGCTTACAAAGAGTCCCTATCACATCATCTGCCTCATATCCGTCTAATTCAAGTACTGGAATATTAAATCCCTTTATAATTTTTTTATATCTGGTATTGCTGAGAGAATATCTTCGGGTGCATCCCTGCCGGTTGGCTTTATAGTCTTCAAAATCGGTGTGACGTTCTGTTGGTGCTGCCAGTATCAAAACAAATGGCCATGTGAGATGGCTTCTGGTTATTGATAAAGGTCTGCTAAGGTATTCGTAAAACCAAATTGGGCATTGGTGTTCCTGCCTTTGCTTGTGAGTCGCGGATTCCGAATAAGAGCATAATAAGCACGAAAAATAAGTGCCATCGCATCGAGAAGAAAAACTTTTTTCGCCATTCAGCGAAGATAAGCCCATCCAATACCCTTGCCAAAAGGCGGAAAGAACTTTAATAACCTGTTTAAAATGCCAAGCCCCGCCATACGGCGGGGTCGTTTTTATTAAAGAATGATCAACTAAAACTCAGTTGATAGTAAGCTTCGTTGCATTTTCCTGTTCGCTCTTTTCAACAGGCTGCGAAACTGATAGCAGACTTTGCATTAAGATATTTCTCAGCGTCCTGAACAGGAACGGTTCCTGAAATTGCAGGGGCATTTGATTGAACAGCCACTGGCAGCGTTACACCTTTTGTCTTTATGGATGAAATTCAGGTAAAGCGCAAAAAACAAAAGATTGAATGCAAAGAAGTTTACAATTTTACGGATTCGACGTTTCATGCGTATTGGATTTTTAGTTCGAAAAAGATGAATGACTTTCGAAATCTAAAGTAGACACGGACTTATACATATTGCAAGCTATTACCTCAAATTCTATCAATATTCCGAAGAAACACTAAAGGGGATTCTCGTAGAACTACAGGCTGGTTTAAGCCTTCACTTTTTCGAGGTCTTTCTGGAGGCGGAACATTTCATCTCTTAATCTCGCGGCTTCCATAAAATCAAGATCACGGGCGGCCTTTTCCATTTCTTTTGATCCTGCCAATGACCTTTTCCATTTGGGAATGGTTTTTATATTCAGCCTGCTCTTCTCGCAGCTACAGTTACAATATCTTCATCGGCTGCAATAGCATAAGGATTTTTGGATCATATCCTTTTATATCAAGCACTGAGGTTTGCGCAAATACATGTTCCTTTGTTTTCTTAATAGTTCTCGGAGTTATTCCAGTGTTCAATATTATAGGCAATTTGTTTTTCACGACGACGATCAGTTTCATCAGATCGTTTTTTGCATACTCTCGGTCATCTTATCCGCATGAAAATATTACAAGACCATCTACGTTCCTTGCGGCACGACCCGCCGTTTGTGTTAATGATTTTTCATTTCGCAAAAAACCTTCTTTGTCTGTGCATCAAGGATAGCAACAAGAGAAACTTCAGGAAGATCCAATCCTTCGCGCAGTAAGTTTACTCCAACCAATACGTCTATTTCCCCCAGTCGAAGCTGGCGTAGAATTTCAATTCTTTCCAAAGTATCCACTTCGCTATGGATGTATTTTGATTTGATGTTAATGCGATGAAGATATTTGTCCATTTCTTCGGCCATTCCTCTTGTAAGTGTGTGACAATCAAAACCCTGATCACCTTTATAACCCTGTTTATCGATCTCGTCAAGCAGGTCGTCGATCTGGTTGACACTCGGACGAATTTCAATGGGTGGTTCCAGCAGGCCTGTGGGTCGAACCACTTGTTCCACTACAACACCGCCCGTTTTTTCCAATTCAAAATCGATCAGGCGTTGCGGAAACAAAGATCACCTGGTTCAGCATGCTTTCAAATTCATGAAAATTTAATGGACGGTTATCTAATGCAGAAGGCAAACGGAAACCATAATCAACAAGGATCAATTTCCTGCTTCTGTCTCCGCCATACATACCACTTCACCTGTGGAATGGTTTGATGGCTTTCATCAATGACACATAAAAATCCTTTGGAAAATAATCAAGCAAACAAAATGGTCTTGTGCCGGGATTAACGCCGGTCAAAAAAATCTTGAATAATTTTCTATTCCATTGCAGTAACCCAGCTCGCGTATCATTTCCAGGTCAAATTCTACACGTTCTTTCAAGCGCTGCGCCTCGATCAGCTTACCTCCAGATTTAAAATATTCTGTTTGTGAATGCATTTCATCCTGTATCTCATAAGTGATCTGTTGAAGACATGTCCTTTCGGCGCTAAATATAAATTGGCAGGAAAGATGGCTGCATTTTCCATCACGCCGATCCGTTTACCGGTTACTACATCAAAGCTTTCGATCTCTTCAATTTCATCACCAAAGAAAATTATCCGGTAGCCATAATCTACATAAGGAAGATTTATCTCTACGGTATCACCTTTCACTCTGAATGTGCCCGCGTTTAAACTCAACGAGTTGTTCTGTTCATAAAGAGAATTGACCAGTGAATGAAGAAAATCCCTGGCGCGAGATCGATTTGATTTTTATTGATGCGAACGATACCATTTTCAAAATCAGCAGGATTGCCAATACCATAAATACAACTTACGATAGCGACGACGATAATATCTCTTCTTCCAGATAACAATTGTGCCTGTTGCCTGTAGCCTGAGTTTATCAAGTTCTTCATTGATGCGAAAGATCTTTTTCAATGTACACATCACTTACCGGCATATAAGCCTCAGGCTGGTAATAGTCATAGTAAGAAACAAAATACCCTACCGCATTGTCAGGAAAAAATTGTTTGAATTCTCCATACAGTTGCGCCACCAGTGTTTTGTTGTGGGTGAGGACGAGGGTAGGCCGCTGAACATTTTCTATAACATTGGCGATGGTAAAGGTTTTACCGCTGCCGGTAACACCTAAAAGGGTTTGGTATTTTTCTTCCTGCAATAATCCTTCTGTCAATTGACGGATGGCATCGGGTTGATCGCCTGGCCGGCTGATATGGCGCATGAAGCTTAAAAGGCATAATAGAAAATTTAGAGAAACTCACAGCAATTTACTGAATGTAATAATGAAGACCGCCCATGCGGTTTGAGACAGGGCGTGCCCTGTCTCAACCTGGCTCACTGAGCTCATAACAATTTTCACCCAAACATGATCATCCAGGACAACGTTATTTTTAAAAGCACCTCTTTTGCGGATACATTCCAGGTAAAATCCGTTTTTTCCAATGCTCTCCATCGAGGCTTTGTTGTATTCAAACACCTCTGCATAAATTCTGACTATGTCAAATTCTTTTTCTGAGACGTAACTCACCATTTGTCTTACGGCTTCGGTAGCAATTCCTCTTCCCCAGTATTCTTCTGCAATAAAATACCCGAGCTCAACTGTTTTTCTGATAAACATCATCTTTTAAGGTAACACCAATGCTGCTCAGCCAATTTACCATCCACTTCTATGCAAAATGTAGTGACTGTCTTTGCTTCCTGACCAGCTCAAGCCATTCCTTTGCGTCCTTCTTTGTGTAAGGGTATGGCAAACGGTCACGCACATTGTCCCAGATCTTTTTATTGTTTGCGATAGCAGCCAGTGCGTCTGCATCAGATCTCTTCCATTCTCTTCAAAGTCACTTTCATCTGTTATTATTTAATTTTTCGTTTTGTGTAAATAGAATAGTCGGGAAGAATGGCTTCATACTCCCTCGATGCATCAGCGGAGAGGTTAACAAAAGTCAGCCGTTGCTCTAGTCACAAGCGATCGGAATATTGTAAGTAACTGCAACCCGTAGCAATGCCTTTACATCAGGATCATGTGGCTGTGGCTTCCATGGTATCCCAGAAAAATAAGCACATCAATTTTGCCTTCAGCAATTCTTGCTCCTACTTGCTGATCGCCGCCCAATGGTCCGCTAAGAAATTTTGTGATGGACTGATCCAGGCGCATTTTCAAGCAGCGTACCCGTTGTTCCCGTAGCATATAACCTGTGCTTTGATAAAACATGGCCTTATTGTAAACCGACCCATTCTACCAGCTCCGCTTTCTTGTTGTCATGTGCTACCAGGGCAATTCTTATGCGGGCCTCAAATTTTCGATTATTCATAGATCTGTTTTGATGATTAAAGCTAATCCAAATTAAAAGCGTCCGCCATAGGCGGGACGACGTTAGTTACTAACCCAATTCATTTTTATGCTGCCTGCACTTCTCTTTATCTTCTCCTGATCTTCGTTTCAATTTCATTTGCCAATTCAGGGTTATCGGTCAATAATTGCTTTACCGAGTCACGACCCTGCCCCAGTTTGTCACTATTATAACTAAACCAGCTTCCGCTTTTTTGAACAATGCCAAGTTCAACTCCCATATCAATGATCTCACCTGTCTTTGATATCCCTTCACCAAAAACGATATCAAATTCTGCACTGCGGAAAGGCGGAGCTACTTTATTTTTCACCACTTTTACTTTTACACGATTACCGATTGCTTCATCGCCATCTTTTATTTGAGCCATACGGCGGATGTCCAAACGAACAGAGGCATAAAACTTCAACGCATTACCACCGGTTGTCGTTTCAGGATTGCCGAACATGACACCAATTTTTTCACGCAATTGATTGATGAAAATGCAGATGGTATTTGTCTTCGAGATGGTAGCCGTGAGCTTGCGCAATGCCTGGCTCATTAAACGGGCCTGCAATCCCATTTTGCTGTCTCCCATTTCACCTTCCAACTCACTTTTCGGAACCAAGGCGCCGCAACAGAATCTATGACCACTACATCTAATGCTCCTGAAAGAATTAGACGGTCTGCAATTTCAAGTCCTTGTTCACCATAGTCAGGTTGGGAAATCAAAAGATTATCCACATCAACCCCGAGCTTTTGCGCATAGCTGCTGTCAAAGGCATGCTCCGCATCGATGATGGCACACATGCCCCCTTTCTTTTGCGCTTCCGCAATTACATGAATTGGCAATAGTTGTTTTGCCTGATGACTCAGGGCCATATATTTCAACAACCCTGCCTTTGGAAGACCCCCGATGCCTAAGGCGACATCAAGACCAATAGAACCGGTAGAGATAACTTCTCTCTAGTGTGTCTGCCTTTTTCATTCATCATCATTACACTGCCCTTACCAAAATCTTTTTCGATCTTGTCAATAGTTAGTTTCAGGGCTTTTAATTTTTCGCTGTTGTTTGCCAAATCGTTGGCGGTTTTTTCATTTTTTGCCATAATTCAAAGTTAAGTTTTACGTCGTGCTGGTATAAAAAATTAATTAACATTCTCCACAGGTCCCATCGACAAAACTAATTGTTTTAGTAATTATAAACTAATTAATTGATATTTTTTTATACCATTTTGTGGGTATATGGTGACCTAGTCATATCCGGCAGTCTGAAATTTTCTGAACTGACGACACGTGTTGACGCGCGAGTAAAGCTGAACTGGATTTGAATTTTCTTGCACAACCACACTGAGAACCACAGAGAACATACGAGTAATATAGATCCCATGTGCTGCCTACCTGTGGAATCTATGTGACTATGTGGTGAATCACTACGCGCTATTTCAAAACTTTAATAGATTCTCTGGATGGTTATCCAGCCCATCCAGCTCATCACGGCCAACTACTCCATCCCGCTAATTGCATCCATACAGGATGTTTGTAACCTTTCATGATGCTGGTTTTGCAAGTGTTAAAAAGAATGATCGCAAATGCAATGGGTAGTATCAAACCGTTTATTGCAACCGGCAAAAGCAATAGTTGTTTTGGTTTCCCAATGAAAACAAATACGCAGGTAGTTAAAACAATAAAAATGGAAATGCACAGGCGCTCATATTTTATAAATCCAGGATGAAAGGTTTTGAAAAGGAAACAGAAGTATAGGATGCGCCGACAACGGAAGAAATAGCAGCACTCCAAAGCACAACACCAAAAATACGCAGGCCGATCTCACCCGCTGCAAAATGAAAAACACTCGGCTGGTGGATTATCATTATCTAATATCGCACCATGGGTAAGCACCCGACAACAGCCAGGAATAACACAAACCGCATAATAGTAGAGATAACAATTCCACTTATCGCACTCTTATTGACCTTTGATAAATTTCTTCTCTTCCTTTTATGCCCGCATCCAGCAGGCGATGTGCGCCGGAAAAAGTAAGATAACCGCCAACTGTTCCGACCAATAATGGTAACAATGGCAATAATGCTTATTTTTCAGGGATAAAAGCTGTGATGGATCGCCTGCGCAAAGTGGCGGATGCGCACTAAAGGCGATAAATAAAGTGAGAAGGATTTTCATTGACCCCAATATCTTGGTAAAACCATCGAGCATGCTTCCCGATCTCTTTTATCCAAAATAAAAGCAATGCTACAATTCCACTGATGATCGCACCAGGCTGAAAAAGAAATGCCTGTCAAAACATTTGCTCCAAGCGCACAACCGGCGATGTTTCCTATATTAAATGCAAAAACCACCGAATACTACTAATACCGATAAAAATAGCCGAGTCCCGGCAGCAACCGGTTAGAAAGATCCTGGGCCCTTAATTCGCTAATGGTTAGTATGCGCCATGTATTTAATTGAGCTCCTATGTCGAGCAAAACAGAAACAAGAATAACAAATCCAAAGCTTGTCAGCAGTTGTTGAGTGAATACCGTGGTTTGGGTTAGAAAGCCGGGACCGATAGAAGAATTTGCCATTAAAAAGCGGCGCCTAACCCGGCACCTCCCATAAATTTGAATTTAGATGGCTTCTAATGTCAATGTTATTTTGTTTTAGATCTCTGATAGATCGCCTTGGCAAATTCAATTGCATTTTCCCATCGCCGTGTATGCAAATAGTATCCGCTGTAATAGAAATTTTACTTCCATTTACAGAGGTCACTGTTCCTTCTTTTATCATTTGTAACGCCTGCTGAACGGATTTATCGACTTCTTCAATTAATGCATTCGCCTGTGATCTTGGAGTGAGTGTACCATCATCCTGGTAGGTGCGGTCAGCAAAATACCTCGCTTGCAGTTCTCAAATTCAATAGCTCTGCTTCTTTGATCGAGTGGCTTCCACTTAATCCAAATAAAATAAGATCCTCATCAAAGTCTTTCACTGCATTTGCAATGGCAGTTGGCTATTGTCGGATCTTTTGCCGACATATTGTACAAGGCCCCGTGGGGTTTTACATGATGAAGCTTTGCATGCTGATGTTTTGCAATTTTTTTAATGAGTCGTAATTGCAGAATAATTATATCGTATATCTCATCTGCAGCCAGGTTCACTTCGGTCCTCCCAAAATTTTCTTTGTCAAAAAACGAAGGATGTGCGCCAATAGCCACATTGTTCTTTTGCGCTAATTCGATCGTTTGCTTTATTATTGTTTCATTGCCGGCGTGATAACCACAGGCAATATTAGCTGAACTGATAAAAGGCATTATCATTTCATCGCTTGCCAATACCTTCGCCCATATCACAATTAATGTCAATGGCGGCCTCCCCCTCCTACCTCCCCCAACGGGGAGGCTTTTCAAATCTTTTTCAATTTTCTTTTTCACTCGAAAAATTCTTCTAATCGAAATTTACAGGCATTTTGCAGTTGCAGCAAATGTTGGTGTTGAAGAAACAACAATTCTTCAGCGTGTTCCTGCTCAGTGAAGCGGAAATGAATCTTATCGCCCGGTTGTTTTTGTCGCAAGCAGTGGCAGGTGTGCCGATGCCACGTAAGCTATTCTTGATAACCACCCGCTGTTTGGTGATCGGCCATCAGGATGATCAATTCTCCATTGGCAGCAATTGTATTGTCCCAAAACTTACGATCGAAGAAACCAACTCACAATTTGGTTTCGCGGTTAATGTTCCCTGCAAACGATAGCCCATCCGGTCTGCCAGTGAACCGATCACAAAAAATCCTTGAAAATTTTCTTCCTGGATTCTTTTGTAAGCAATTCCCATTCGTTACCGGGTACAATGGCGATCCGGTCAATTGGCGTTTCTTTCCAAAGTATATCTGCTTTCCAGGGCAGGATCACAAAATCCTTATCCCGCAAAAACATTTGTAATCATTTTTTCCTTAAAGGCTGATCGTATCATTTTTTGTAAAGCTCTGCCATTGAAACCGCCACTTGCAGCTTTTACATTTGTGCTGATAGCTGCCTGAGCCATTTGTCAATGTTCAATTTTTCCCTTTATTGCTAAATAACATCTTGCTCCTTTCTTCCATTTTTCAAATTGCAATATGCTGTTCTTTGCTATGATCACGGGTTGCCAGAGGAGGAATATCTTCTCCGTCTATGGTGGCTGAAAAATCGGCTCCGCCAACGGCGATCATTGCTTCCTGTTCAAATAAAAAATTGAAGAAGGGAAAATGCAATTCAATGACAGGTTCAGAGCTATCATTCCCGGTCAGGATGTTTACTACCTGCGCGGCAAAAGCGATCCATTGCACCACCGGGGTTTATTCCGAGATACTGAAATCCATAACGCCCGGGATCCTGTATGGTATCAAGCACGCCCGCTTTGATAATTTTCAAACTCATACTCAGTGCCTGGCCCTCTCCCTGCAGGAGAGGGGGATTTTTAGCATGTAATTAAATTCATCAATTGTAATTGAATAAAATTCTACCGCATCACCTGCCTTCAACAGGCATGGTTCAATGTTATCTTTATTAAACATCTTTAAAGGTGTTCTCCCAATGATCTGCCAGCCACCCGGAGAATTCAATGGATAAATACCTGTCTGTTTACCCGCGATACCAACACTGCCGGCTAATAATTGGTTGCGGTTCTGGTTTGCGCCGCACAACAATTTTCTCATCCACTTCTCCCATGTAGGGAGAAGCCCGGCAAAAATCCAAGCATATAAACACGGTATTGCCTGGAACTATGCAGATGGACAATTTCTTCCCGGGTTAAATTTTTTGTTCGGCTATCCACGGCAGGTCATTGGCAAATTCATCATCATAACAAACAGGAATGCAGGAACAAGATCGGGAGTTGTTTCGAGCCCGGTAAACTCATTAAGCATCACCTGGTTCAATTTATTTTGGATCCACTCATATGCTTTTTTATGTGATGGAATTTTTTTCGCAGTGCAGGAATGTCAAAATGGACAGAAACAGAACTGTAAGCTGGATGGCCTCTATCATTCCTTCGATGGGATGTTGGGTCAAATAATTAAATAACGCGATCGCCTTTGCATTGATCCCTTTATCGATCACATTTCCAAAATCAATAGCAGCAGCTAGAGTCGTTAACAAAATAGATCTTGTAGAAGCAGAGTTTTCCATTGGTAATAAGAGGACAGGTCGAAGCCCTCAATACCTTGGCCAATTTTAGGTCACAAAGGCCATGTGCTATGGTAATGAAGTACACGAAGTTTTTGGCGCCCTTGCTTTGCGCACTTTGCGCCTTGCGTGAAATTTTTTGAACCAATTTACCTATTAGGGTCGCCAGCAATACAAAGCAGGCACGAAGTACACAAAGTTTCACGAAGTTTTCTTTGCTACACATTGCGTGAAATTTTTTGAACCACCAAACACAGCGTAGTGTGTTCGTTGAAGCTTCTTAGTGTCCTTGTGTCCTATATCTTCAATCACAAGTAGCCATTTTCTACCCTATTAGGTCACAAAGGCCACAAAGCAGGCAATGAAGTACACAAAAAGTTTCACGAAGTTTTTTGGCGCCTTTGTGTTTCGCACTTTGCGCCATTGCGTGAATTTTTGAACCACTCCTCAAACATAGCGTAGTGTCTTCGTTGTGCTTCTTAGTGTCCTATATCTTCAATCACAAGTAGCCATTTTCTACCCTATTAGGTCACAAAAGCTCAAAAGCAGGCACGAAGTACACAAAGTTTCAATGAAGTCTTTATGCCTTGCGTTGCGCACTTTGCGCCTTTTGCGTGAAATTTTCTGAACCACCAACACACAACGTCGTGTTCGTTGTGCTTCTTAGTGTCCTTTGTGTCCCATATCTTCAATCACAAGTAGCGGCCAATTTCCATTCTCAGTCATGCAAGACTTCTGAGCATCTTATCGTTCAATGTCTAAATTAGAACGATAGTATCACTTATTTTCCAAGCTTACGGTCCGGCGCGTTGCAATGCTTCAAGGCAGGCTGGCAAGTCTATTGTGCTGCAAATGGACAAAAAAACCACTACAATGGGGCTTTTCCCGTCTCGATCTTCCTGTTTAGCCGAACCCACAACATCCTGTAATCTCCGTACGCCGCCAATGTCCCGTAGCGGATTGAGAGCATTTACACGGCCTACGGGAATGTGCTAAAGAAAGCGACTTTTTAGCGGGACTCATCGGTGATCAACTTCTTCAAAGGATTGACCTTATATCTCGTATTCTATTCCGAGGGGGAGCCGTATCTGAATCCCGGTTTTGGATATGGTCAGGTATGCTTCGTCAAAAAAAAATTTATACGGCTACCTCCAACCAACGCTCATTATTTAAATGATGAAAACGCAAAAGAGAACCATTGAAAGCGGTTTGGACAGGCTGATCATTTCCGTTGACGGGACAACACCAGGAAGTATATGAGCAGTACCGTGTTGGCGGCAAGCTTGATAAAGTTCTTGAGGGAACAAAATATTGTGAGATGGAAAAAGGAATTAAAAAGTAAAACTCCATTTATCATTTTCAATTTCTCGTGGTAAAGCCAAATGAACACCAGGTGGAAGATGTAAAGGCTGGGAAAAGAAATGGGTGTGGATGATGTTTTGGTTTAAGACCGCTCAGGTGTATGACTATAAGAACGATCCCAATCATCTCATTCCAACGATCGATAAATACGTAGCCGGTATAAAAAGACACAAATGGATCTTATGGAGTTCAAAGGGAAGTCTTGCCAATCATTGCTGGAGGTTATGGCATGATCCTGTAATAACGTGGGATGGATTAGTGGCGCCTTGTTGTTTTGATAAAGATGCACAGCATCAACTGGGTGATCTGAAAACAAGATCATTTAAAGAGATCTGGAAGAATGGGAAATACAAGGAGTTCCGGACAAAGATCTTACAGGGGCGAAGGAACATCGACATATGCTCAAATTGCAGCGAAGGTGTAAAAATCTGGGAAAATTAGGTTACGGTATCCATTATATTTGAGTAATGTCTCTGTTTGAAATTTTTTGAACCACATAGAAACATAGGAACATAGATAACACATAGATTTCTATGTGATCCTACTGTGGCCTATGTGCCTATGTGGTGAATCAATTCAAACTGATACACTACCTGTATTGGCAACCGGGAATCCTGCTCACGATTAGCTAAATCGACGCCATGGCCCTTTACCTACATCAGTTACTACAAGGCTGGAATACCAGCATAAATCTTTGCTTGATATTATCGAAGGCCTCTCCGATGAACAGATCCGCTGGCAGATCATACCCGGTAAATGGTCCATCTTGAAAACATCGTCCATCTTGCTACTTACCAGCATGCTTTTGTAAAACGTTTAGATCAAATACTGGGTGAGGAAAAGCCATTGTTTCAGAGATATGTTGCTGAGTGCCGATCCTTTGTTTTATGATAATTGTTCTAAAGTAACCCGGGAGATCGTACAGGATCTCTATCACAACAAGAAGAGAAATGATAGCGAAAATTTTTTCTTTAAAAGATAATGAGCTGCGCCGCATAGGTATTCATCTTGCTTTTGGAGAAATGACCGTAATCATGTGGGTGAATTTTTCTTTTACACGAGGCGCATCACCTCTTGCCGATCTTTCAGCTGGTACCCGAAGTGAAGAAAGTGGAGTTAATCCTTCTGACAAGCTCAGGATAACCACAGCGACATTTAAGATGTAATTGTACACTCCAACCTGACCCCTTCATCACTCCGATAGATCAAAGGCATTTGCGCGCGCCTCTCCATGTGGAGAGGGGATAAGCATTACAGATATTGGAATGCTGATGGGTGAGTAGAAAACTCCATACGGAGCAATAAAAAAACCGGATGGTCCCCTTCTCCCCGAGAAGCATAGATAACACTTAGATCTCTATGTGATGCCTACTGTGGTTTATGTGCCTATATGGTTGTTCGTTGACGCTGCGACTACCCAGTTTCGGATCACTTTTGCTCAGGACTGTCTGAAACTGTTTATATTTATATAGAATAGAAAGCTGCATGGGGATCGAAAGACATTCACCAGACCAAATTCCGTAATGAGCGTCACAAAGCACTGATCAATCTTGTTGTTTACCTATGGCTGGGCTGTTGAACATCTTAAAGAATTTGTTTCCGAGGAAGGAATCACCCACCAGCAATTCAATATTCTTCGCATTTTAAGAGGCCATCATCCTACGCCACTTTCTACTTTGAGTATAAGAGAAAGAATGATCGATAAAATGAGTGATACAAGCCGTATTGTCGATCGTCTCCTTTCAAAGTCCCTGGTGAAAAGTTATTTTGCAAAAAGACCGCCGTCTTGTCGATGTGACCATTACCGATAAAGGGTTAAAGCTGCTTGAGAAACTGGATGACAAAGCAGGATAAAATGGATGATATCTGGCGATAATCTCTCACGAAAGGAAGCCTCCGGCCTGAGCAGCAACTGCTCGATAAAATTCGCGGCTAGTTTGTACAAATAGATTTTCAACCTCACCCCTTCATCACTCGATCTCGAACATTTCCCCGCTCCTCTCTCCCACATGGAGAGGGGAAGTAGAATCTACCCCTCGAAAAACTATTGATGGGGTGAGGTTGAAAACTCCATACGGAGTAATTTTACAGACATACAGAATACAATCAGTGAAAGTCTGGCATCTGTGAGCTTGGCACTCTAAGAAAAGCAATACTTCTACGTGCACCACTCCATGCCTCGCCCCTTCATCGCTCCGATACTCGAGCATTTCCCCCAGCCCGCTCGGCATGTGGAGGGGTGTGGTTAATTGCTTCTGCCGATATCAGCCCGTGCTAATGGGGTGAGGTAGAAAACTGCATACGCCCACAGATTTCACAGATGTACGCTGAATGTTATCCGTGGCGTCGGTGAGCTTGTCCTCTAAAGCCAGTTACTTCAGTTGCAACCACTCCGTCCTCGTAAGATTTCTGAATCCGAGCAACTGCAGCTTGACTGGCCTCTTGATGGAAGGGCAGAGAGCCAGCACCTTTTCCGGCGGTCGGGGAACAGTAACAGCGGATGATCAGCTCGTCGAGCAGGTGAGAGATCGATAAAAGGACGTGATCAGTTGTCCACCGCCAACCAGCCAGCCGTCTTTTTCACGAAGTTCTTTAACGATATCAGTTGGATCACCATTGAGAAAATTTATTATCTCGTTTTAAATGGCGGCAATTTGCGTGAAGTAAGATACCAGGCCCTCCATTTTTCCAAACCATGAATTGAATGCCAGTGCCTGTTCATAAGTTTTAGAACCCATGACAGCCAGTACCGCATTGTTCAAAAAACTCGATCATTCCATAATCTTCGGCATTAAAGCCATCGAGCCAGTCAACTCCGCCATTTTCATCAGCAAATAAAAACCATCGACGCTGGTAGCAAGGTTGAGAATAATTTTGCCATTATGGCAAATTTAGTAGTGTCCTGGTTTGAGAATTTTTGAACCACACTTGCCGATCCTCACCGGCGCATAGAACCACATAATCTAGATTTTAGCCTCCAACCTCTAAAAGGACATCTACTCTCGAAACTATTGCTGGGCTGCCGTATGGAGATTCGCATAGAAACTCATGCTCGACAGACTATTCACGAGATGAGATACAGAACTCCCAATTAAACTTAAGATCGAACAGAATCTGGCCGAGAGCTGCCGGGATACAAAGTCATCTTCCCCTCTACCTTTGCCTCTCAATCCGGATCAAAAATCTCATCGATAGCTATACGGGACAAATCATCAAATCAAAATATATGCCCGGATTTTGAATTATGGAGCGATGAAGAACGCAAAGAAGTAAATGAAGTGCTTGAAACCGGAATCCTGATGCAGATATGGATTTGATGCGCCACGAAAAGGAAAATGGAAAGCACAAAGAACTTGAAGAAGCGATCTGCAGAAAGGTTTGGAAGCAAGTATGCACAACTCACTTCGAGCGGAACATCAGCATTAACAACGGCATTGGCCGCATTGGGAATCAGCGCCGGGGATGAAGTGATCATGCCGTTCAGCACATTGTGTTGCAAGTTTTGAAGCTGTATTAAGTGTGGGCGCTGTTCCTGTTCTGGTGGATATTGATGAAACACTGACGTTGAACCCGGATGCAGTGCGCAAGGCGATCAGCTTCAAAAACAAAATGCGTGATGCCTGTGCACATGTGCGGCAGCATGGCCGACCTGGATGCGCTGGTTTCTATTTGCAAAGAACAGCAATACGTAACTGAAACGAAGTACA